>Ga0233395_1000064_pt1 | contig 53324 bp, 67 predicted proteins | sample 27DmetaG_FD_186029 | JGI IMG/M metagenome (GOLD analysis project Ga0233395, IMG submission 186029) | Seawater microbial communities from Monterey Bay, California, United States - 27D | ecosystem: Environmental > Aquatic > Marine > Coastal | place: USA: California | collected 2016-10-12 | reverse complement strand
AAAAAAAAGATGTTTTAGAGAAATTATTTGATAAAGAGGTACCAAGAACCACTAATGATGTGATTATTTTTTTCGTAAAAGTAATAGGAGAAATAGGCGGGATTCTTCAAGAAAAAACTTATTTAAAAAAAATATATGGAGATGACAAGTTTAGTGCTATTCAAAGAACTACAGCATCAGGAGTGTGTAGTGTTTTAGAAATGTATATTGATGGAAAAATTAAGTCGAAAGGATTTATTAAACAAGAATCTATATCTTGGGATGATTTTGTAAATAATAAATTTGGAAAAGTTTATACATAAATAGTCTTTGTAAATAAATATCTTATCAAGAGATTCTTTAAATAGAATTCATTAACTTTGTAGCTTTTCAGTAATGGATTAAATTTACCATTCTCAATAAAATAATAGTTTGTCCCTCTAAAATGACTTAATTTTTTGTCTAACATATTAATGATAAAATATTTAAAAGGTGTAATAATGGTTTTTATGAAACATAGAAATATTTACACTTATTTATTAGTTTTAACCTTTTTTTCTAGCTGTGCATTGATAACTGATGAATATCAAACAAACCAAAGAAAAGTTATTGCTTATCTATTGGAAGACATGCCTCTTCCAGATGATGCTGAGATAATCAAAGCTCCGACGGTCTTGCTTGGAACTGGAACAGCAATTTCTGGAAGGATAATAATGAAATCAGGGTTTAGCCCAGCTGAAAACCTTATATTTTATGGAACTGAAACCCTGACTACTGGTTGGCAATTAATGTCATCTAAAGTTGGAGAAGAGGTTACATTGGTTTATACGAAAGGTGGAAGATTTGCGACTATATATATATCACCAAGAAGTACAGTTGGTGGCTTTGTTTCTGGTGATTATGGAAGCGATATAGATATTTCTGTTGTTCATCCTAATGCAATAGCTATTCAAAACCCTTATAACGATCTTAATTACAGCGCTTTACCTGAAACGCCTTAGTTAATTTTTTAAACTATTATGGACGAGCTAAACATTTTGGCCCCATCACATATATTGGCAGTTTGTCTATCTATTTTCGCTATTATTTGTATTCCAAAGTATTTTGAAAACTCAAGCGTAAAAGCCAAACGATATCTTGTTTTATCAATAATAACTTTGTTATTAATAAATCAATTTATGGATTTCTATAGAGAAGGCATTATGAGTGGGAAATGGCAAGAGGGTCTGCCTCTCCATTTATGCGACTTTTCAACAATTGCTGTTATTCTCTATTTTATAACTCAAAATAGAAATTTTTTTGTTTTTGCCTTTTTCTTTGGGATTGCCGGTGGAGGGATGTCAATTTTAACTCCAGATACTATTTATGGTTTTCCATATATAGGTTATATACAAAGCCAAATAGGGCATACCATGATTCTCATGGGCGTTACCTATGCAATGATAATTGACAAGCAAAGACCTTTCTTAAGAGATGTCGCAAAAGCACTTTTATATGCATCAATTCTTTTATTATTTACTTATTTTATGAATTATTTATTGGGAACAAATTATTGGTTCCTCGCAGAAAAGCCTATTGGAAATAATATAACTTCATTCATGAGAGCAGAACCATTTCATATAATTGATTTATATATGGCAGCGATCTTGATTTGCTACCTTATGTACTTACCATATTATTTGAAGGACAGATCCCAAAGTTAAAATGCCAACAACTAAAAATAAAACAGTGTCTAGAACACAGATTCCTTCAAAGTACAGAGCATTTAGACCAAGAATAGTTCAGCTGTCTGCAAGATGTCTTTTAAAGATTTTCGGATGGAAGGTCGAGGGATCTGTTCCTCCAATAGATGGCAATAAAAATCTTATACTTATAGCAGGACCGCATACATCCAACTGGGATGGCATTTTTGGTTTTGCAGCTATTTTAGGACTAGATGCTAAGATCTCATTTTTTGGTAAATATTCTTTATTTACAAAACCACTCTTAGGGAGATTTTTGAAATACATGGGAGGAATTCCTGTTGATAAATCAAAACCTGGAAAAGGGCTTACAGATGTGGCTATCGCAAACATGAAAAAACTGAATGGGTCATTAATTGCCATTTCCCCTGAAGGCACGAGATCTAAGACTACAAAAATGAGATCTGGTTTCTTAAGAATAGCTAATGCTGTTGAAGGACAAATATTTTTAGGGGCATTTGATTTTGGAAGGAAAAGAATTTTTCTAGATACTTTTTATAAACCAACTGGAAACTTTGAGCAAGACCTGCAGTGGGTCAGAGAGTATTTTAAACAATATAAAGCAAAACACCCTGAAAAATATTAGTCTTTATTAGGCGATCTACAATAAGTGCTTTTATAATTTTTTTGATAAACTCTAACCATAAATAATAACTTATTAAAAATGACAAAAAAATTAGCAACCTTATCGTCCAAAGATAATATTTCAATAATTACTCTGGATGATGGAAAGGCAAATGTTTTTTCTCCAAAGATGATTCATGATGTAAATGAATGCTTGGATAAAGTTCCAACAGAAACTGGAGCTCTTATAATCACAGGCAGAGAAGGCATGTTTTCAGCCGGCTTTGATTTAAAGATTATTTCAGCTGGTGACATGAACGCAATCACAGAAATGACCACAAGTGGCTTTAAGCTATTGTCCAGGATTTTTTCATTTCCAAGACCTGTACTGGGAGCCTGCTCAGGTCATGGAATTGCACTTGGAACATTTTTGCTATGTTGCTGCGATTATCGAATAGGAGTGAGAGGGGACTTTATGATTGGTGCAAATGAGATGAGAACAAATATGGTTATACCGACTCCTATTCTAGAGCTTATAAAATTTAGAGTATCAAACGCGCATAAATATAGAGCAATTTTGGGAGCTGAAATGTATTCAATTGAAGGGGGTATAGAGGCTGGATTAATAGATGAGATTGTAGATCCCATAAATCTCATGGAGGCTTCAATGTATAAAATAAAAGACTTAGCAAGCATGGGACATCCAAGCTACACTCTTACAAAAGAGCTATTGATTCAAGAACTACATAAAAAAATTAATAATGCAATTAGTGCCATCGAGTCTAGTCAACAATAAACAACGTTAAACAGTGAGCGCAACTAAAAATATAGAATTATCTATTTTTACAGAAGTACCCGATGAAGAGACATTAGACATTTTATATTCTTTAAATCAAGACAATACTCCTGAAGTTGGAGAGCTTGGTTCTATAAATGATTTGTCAGAACTAATTAGAATGAGCACAATCAATTTTTATGTTATTAAAGAAAACTCAGTTATAGGTTTTGTAATCTGCTTTAGAGAAAACTCAGACTATAAATCACCCAATTATAATTATTTTAAAAGCAAAGAAAAAAAGTTTTTATACATAGATAGGGTAGTCATACAAAAAGGTTATAGAAGAAGAGGCATTGGGTCATATTTATATGATCATTTATATGACCTTGTGAATAGAGAAAATATCCCATTATGTTGTGAAGTTAACATAATACCTAAGAATGAAATCTCTCTAAATTTTCATTATAAAAAAGGATTTAAAGATAATGGAGAACATCACTTCAGAGATCACTCGGTAAAGTATTTAAAGAAATAATTACTATTTATATATGTTTTATTAATACTCGGTTGCATGTATAGGGTAATATTTAATTATGATTCCAGAAACTTCACTTCTTTTTAAAACAATGTTTATTTTATGTGGCCAACTTATTGTTGTTTTGGGAACCTGTTTTTATTGTATTCGTGAAGCAAGAAAAGCATATGAAGCTAATACATCTTTTGCTGGGCTTTATTTTAGAGGCTCTATGAATATGAATAAGGAGCTTGATTTAGTTCCTTATACTCCGCCGCCTACAAATTTTCCGTGTGCGATGTATAAAGAAGTCCCATCAAAATGGGATTTTAGGAAATCCAGTATAGTAACAATAATGGCTAATGATAAAGAACAAAGAATAGAGCTTATTAAAGATGGCTATTTTGATAAAGAAAGTGGAGGATATGTTTTTTTAGTATTTCTTTTATGGGCCATACCACTATTAATATGTACTTTGTTTGCCATAACTGGCATCAGTACACAGCTCGGCTTAATTTTTTTTACTCTATCCAGTCTTACGCTTGGACCTTTACTAGCATTTATCATGTTAGAGATGGATGAAAACGACGGCTTTAAAGCTTTAAAGATTGTTTTTTTTGTTACCTTGATCACAGGTGTTATTGGGTATAGTGATGTTTATTCATTTTCAGAGTCAAGCTTCATAGGAAGGTTTTTATTCATATCATTGGTTGGATTGATAGGATTTGAATTTATAAGACTTTTTCGAGGATTCTCAAGAAAAGCCATAAGATACAAAGCTTTTTTTGGCATCTTTATTTTTTCAATGTATTTATTATATGATTTTAATCTTCTTAGGAAGAATTCAGATTATGGAGTAAATGACTGGGATACAGCTTTTAGTATAGCTTTCAGTTTATATTTAGATATTATTAACTTACTACTAGAAATATTAGATGCCATGTCTAATTAAAAATTAGGAGAAATATATGTCAACTTATAAATGTAACGAATGTGGAATGTCGGTTAAAACATCTTGTGGTGATTGTGATAACCCTCTTGTGGACGGAATGCTGAATTTAGATGATGGAAATAAAGTTCAAATTTCACAGTGTAAGACAGCCGAGTGTTCAAACTTCAATGGGAAGATCAAGTCTCCGCTTTGTTGTGGAAATGATATGAGCTGTACAATTTAAATAAACTAAGTTCTTACCCTACCTTTTTTTCTTAATCTAATAGATTCTGGAGTAACTTCTACAAGCTCATCATCCTCAATAAATTCTAAAGCTTGTTCAAGAGTATGTTTGATATGAGGGACTAGAATAAGATTTTCGTCTGTTCCGGCGGCCCTAATATTCGTTAGTTGTTTCGCTTTGGTTGGATTCACTGGCAAGTCGTTATCTCTTGAATGCAAGCCTACTATCTGACCGATATATACTTCTTTTCCATGACCAAGAAATAATTTTCCACGGTTTTGAAGATTAAATAATGCATAAGCCAATGTTTTTCCAGCCATCATAGAATACATAACACCATTTGTTCTTTTGGCAATTTCACCAACCTTGACAGGACCATAATGGTCAAAAACACTTGTCATAATTCCTGTTCCGCTAGTAATTGTTAAAAAGTGTGATCTAAAGCCTATAATGCCTCTGGAAGGAGCTATAAATTCTAATTTAACTCTTCCTTTACCATCAGACTCCATGCTTTGAAGCTCAGCTTTTCTTGGGCCTAGCTCCTCCATCACAGAGCCTTGATGTGTTTCTTCAACATCTATTACTATTTGTTCATAAGGCTCATGGATTTCTCCATCAACATCTTTTTGAATAACTTGAGGCTTGGATATTGCAAGTTCAAAGCCTTCTCTTCGCATTGTTTCTATGAGAACTGACAAATGAAGCTCCCCTCTACCCGAGACAATAAATTTATCAGGGCTATCACCTGGCTCGACTCTAAGGGCAACATTTGATATTAATTCTTTTTCTAGCCTTTCTTTAATATTTCGTGATGTTACAAATTTGCCTTCTCTACCTGCAAAAGGGGAATCATTAACTTGGAAAGTCATACTTACTGTTGGCTCATCAACAGAAAGAGGGGGCAATGCTTCAACAGAAGTTGGATCACATATGGTATCTGAAATATTTAGTTTATCTATACCTGTTATACAGACTATTGATCCAGCATCAGCCTCAGGAACCTCTACCCTTTGAAGGCCTTCATATCCCATTACTTGAAGCACTTTTCCTTTTCTGGCTTCACCCGCTCTATTAATAACTGTAACTTGGTCATTGGGCTTTACAGATCCTTGTTTAATTCTTCCAATACCAATAACACCAACATAACTATTGCTGTCCAAAGCACTTATTTGTAGTCTTAGGGGACCATCTTTATTTACCTTTGGAGAAGGAACTTTGTCTAAAATCATCTGCATTAGTGGCGTCATGTCAGTAGTCATTTGATCTGCCTCTAACCCAGAAATTCCTTCTATAGCTGATGCATAAATAACTGGAAAATCAAGCTGCTCATCAGTGCCACCAAGTCTGTCAAAGAGATCAAAAACTTGATCTAAAACCCAATCTGGCCTTGCATCTGGTCGGTCAACCTTATTAATCACCACTATTGGTTTAAGACCTTTTTCAAAAGCTTTTTGTGTAACGAACCTTGTTTGAGGCATTGGCCCATCAACTGCATCTACCAGAAGAAGTACCGAATCTACCATTGAAAGTGCCCTTTCAACCTCGCCGCCAAAATCAGCATGCCCTGGAGTATCAACAATATTTATAAGATGATCATCCCAGTTTATTGAAGTATTCTTTGCAGTAATGGTGATTCCTCTTTCTTTTTCTTGATCATTTGAATCCATAATCCTTTCTGAATCCATATTCTTCCTATCAAGAGTACCTGATTGTTGAAGAAGCTTATCAACCAAAGTTGTTTTTCCATGATCAACATGGGCAATGATTGCAATATTTCTCAATTTATTTATTTCCATGTTGATAGTATTATAAAAAAGTGAGAATTATAGACTTAAAATGAAGAAATTATCGCATTTCTTTTGTCTATAACTTTTTATGAATGATTAATGCTAGACTAATCAAAAATATTCACCAAGTTTAAGGAAATCTATAATGGCAATACCAAATCACATTAAAAATAATTTATCTATACCCGTAATAGGATCTCCACTTTTCTTGGTATCCGGTCCTGAGCTTGTAATAGCCCAGTGTAAGGCCGGAATTATTGGTTCATTTCCAGCATTAAATGCAAGACCGCAACATGTTCTTGGAGAATGGATTACAAGAATTAAAACGGAATTAGCCGAATATCAAGAACAAAACCCCGATAAAAAAGTTGCTCCTTTTGCTGTAAACCAGATTTGCCATGCCTCTAATGATAGGCTTATGGATGATATGGCAACATGTGTAGAACACGAGGTTCCTATCATAATTACCTCCTTAAGACCGCCGGCTGAATTGGTTGAGGCGGCTCATAGTTATGGTGGCTTGGTTTATCATGATGTTATTAATGTAAGACATGCAAAAAAAGCTGCTGAACAAGGTGTGGATGGTTTAATTTTAGTATGTGCTGGGGCAGGTGGGCATGCTGGCGCATTATCACCCTTTGCATTATTAAGAGAAGTAAAAGAATGGTTTGATGGTACTGTTATTTTATCTGGGTCGATAGGCGATGGATTTTCTGTTGCATCTTCTTTAGCACTTGGTGCTGACTTTGCATATATGGGAACTCGTTTTATTGCAACCAAGGAAGCAAATGCTGATCAAAGTTACAAAGAAATGTTAATTGAGAGCGCTGCTGATGATATTGTTTATTCAAATTTGTTTACTGGCGTTTCTGGCAATTACCTCAAACCATCAATTAAAAATGCAGGTCTAGATCCTAACAATCTGCCTGAAGCTGACAAGTCTGCAATGAATTTTGGATCTGGTGGAAATACAGATGCAAAAGCATGGAAAGATATATGGGGATCTGGACAAGGAATAGGAGGTATCAAAGATGATCCAAGTGTTGGGGATCTTGTGAAAAGAATAATAGAAGAATATAACCAAGCAAAGGTAGAATTTAATGAAAAATAATATTATTTGGAGATAAATATGGAAGCAATGATATTAATCTTAATCGGTGCTGTTGCAGGTGCCTCAATAGTGACGTTGATGAATATCTCTAAAAAAGGTCGAGAAGGCGCTAAAGGTATCACTGAAGAATATACAACTAAATCAGGAATTAAAAGAACAGCAAAAAAAGACAGGGAAGATCATATAGTCTAAATATATGGCTAAAAGAAATCTAAGAGAAAAATTTCAAGAAGGGTGGAATAAGTTATTTGGTAAAGAAGAAGATAAAAGCAAACTAAGGACCCAAAGTCTTTTCAGAGCTCAGCAAAAAAATATCAATCTTAATGCAGGCACGCCTCATGACTGGGAAGATCTAAAAAGATATCAAGAAGAAGAAAACAAGAATGAATAAAATTGGTTTTATTGGTCTTGGAGTTATGGGTGCTCCGATGGCAGGCCATCTTTCAAAGAGTGGTTTTCAAGTTTCAGTTTTTAATAGGACTTATGAGAAATCAAGTAAGTGGATATCTAAATACAAAGGATCGGTTTGTGATTCTCTCTCAGAGCTAGGTTCTTCTTCAGAATTCATTATTGTTTGTGTTAGAAATGATCAAGATGTAAAAAATATTATTAATGGAAAACAAGGAATAATAGATTCATTAAAGCCGGGTGCGATAATAATTGACCATACAACAACTTCTGCAGATCTTTCAAAAAAAATGAATGAATTGCTTTCAGAAATAGGCTGTTTTTACATAGATGCACCAATTTCAGGGGGCCAGCTAGGCGCTGAGTCTGGGACTCTCTCTATTATGGCTGGAGGAGACAAAAAAGCATTTGATGCTTCCAAAAAAGTTCTTACGAGCTATTCAAAGTTTTTTAAGTATATGGGCTCATCAGGATCTGGCCAGTTAACAAAAATGGTTAATCAAATATGTATTGCTGGATTAATTCAAGCATTGGCAGAAGGCATTAATTTTTCAGCAAAAGTCGGCCTTAATACAGCTGATGTAATGGATGTCATTACCAAAGGCGCGGCTCAATCATGGCAGATGGAAAATAGATGGAAGACAATGGTTGATGATAAGTATGATTTTGGTTTTGCAGTTGATTTAATGAGAAAAGATTTGGATATAGTTCTCAAGCAAGCAAAAGAAATAAATATGGAGCTTGAGATAACACATTTAGTAAATAATTATTATAAAGAAATACAGGAATTAGGTGGAGGAAGTTGGGATACCTCAAGTCTTCTTAAGAGATTAAAGAAAGAATAATTTAGAACATTATTCTAGAAAATAGAGCCATACCGGCATAAATTAAAAATGTTATTACAACAACATTCTCCAAAAAGCTTGCATCTAACTTGATAGACTCTTCTGCCATTTGATAAAAATTATTAGGGTTTGCTACTAGCCAAGCGATTCCAGCTAGGTGAATAAACATTAATATAGCAACCATCCAATTGAGTGGCTGGCTTGTAAAAACAATAAAAGAAGTAATTATTAAAAAAACTATCTCAGTGAATAGATATAAGTTTATATTTTCTCTCTTCCATAGATATCTCAGAAGACTATAGCCAGACTTATTTGTATAGAAATATGCAAATGCAGAAAAAATATATAGAAAAGCCAAAAAAGCAATCATTTAGTGATGAGGTGGTTTTTCATATTCAATAGGAGGAAATTCTGATTTCTTGTTATTTTTTTCATATCTGTCGTATCTTGAGGTAATATCAGCACAATCATCTGATGCTGCTGGCATTTTTTCAATTTTTTCTTTATTTTTTTCAGTCATTGATATTAAGGAAGAATTACAGGTCTCCCTCTTTTCTTACTTCGCTTCTTTCAATCTCAAATTTTTCACCATATCTTGCTTCAAGCTTTTTTTGATTTTCGCTGATGACTTCAAAAGGATCTAACCCAAGTGATGCACATGCTGTTGTCCAATACCACATTATGTCTCCCAACTCTCTTTTCATATGAAAAATATTATCTTCAGATGCTGGCTTTCCCTGAAGAACCATTTTTTTTACTATCTCTACAAATTCGCCAGTCTCACTCCCCAAACCTAATGCAGCAGTCAATAATCTAGGCATTTCAATTGACGAATTTGACTCAATATCATCCATGCTTTTCTTTAGAGCATCTATATCTAAACTTGGCTCACTAGTTACTTTAGTTACAAAATCACTATATGTGGTAAAAAATTTTTTTACTTCTTTGCTCATTAATGTCTCCTGCTATTTTATTTTTAATGATCTCTGACTATCTACTATATTATAAAGGTGCTCTTGTGCCTCTGGCTTTAATTGAGCAATTCCCATTGTCATTACATCAATAACAGCTGTATAGGCTATCCTCGATGTATGTGGCTTAGTAATTCTATAATTATCACCCACATTAATATTAATTGGATAATCACAAATATGAGATAAAGGTGAATTCTCCGGCATTATTCCTATTACCTTAACTCCAGACTTTCTAACAATTTTTACGCTATCTATTAAAGCTGAGGTAGTGCCTGATTGTGATATGGCTAATACGACATCATTTTTAGAAAGTGAGTTAGCTGACATTAGCTGAATGTGAGGATCTGAAATAAATGACGAAGATATTTTTAATCTAAAAAATTTGTGTTGTGCATCCATTGCGACAGGAGCTGATCCGCCAAACGCATAAACCTCAACTCTTTTTGCGTTAGCCAATGCCTCGATTGCTGATTCAAGGATATCTTGATCGATTTGAGACCTAACGTTTAATATTTCACTAATAGTGGTATCAAAAACTTTTTCACATAACTCATGAATACTATCGTCTTCTTCTATTTCATACATTACAAAGTAGTCATCAGCCGCCAGTTGCTGAGATAGGTTAATCTTAAATTCTTGATAGCCTGAGAAGCCCAGCGCCTTGCAAAACCTTATTAGTGTTGGTTCGCTTATTCCAATGGCCTGTGAAGCCTCAGCAGTCTTCATAGTAACTACAGATTTTGGGTCTTTAAGTACAAAATCTGCTACTAATTTTTCAGATTTCCTTAATTCAGGAAGAGTATTTTTAATTTGTCTTAATAATTTTGTTGGCATAAGGTTAGAATATCTCTCTTAAGCAAAAAAATGAATCCCTAAATGGACGTATCTCACATTTTAGACCATCTGAATGATCAGCAGCGAAAGGCTGTAACGTCAGAAAAAAAGCATCTGATGGTTCTTGCAGGCGCTGGTTCTGGAAAAACTAGAGTATTGGTTCACAAAATAGCATGGGAGGTAGAAGCTTTAAAGAAAAATCCTGCCTCTATTATGGCGGTTACATTTACTAATAAAGCTGCTCTAGAGATGAGATCGCGAATTGAAGAATTGCTTGAAGCTCCAATGACAGAGGGTTGGGTTGGCACCTTCCATGGGCTAGCACACAGAATGCTTAAAAGATTCCACAAGGAAGCCAGCCTTAGTAGCGGGTTTACAATTTTAGATTCAGATGATCAACTAAGAATTATCAAAAGAATATCAAAAGAGCTGGGCTTTGATGAGTCAGTTTGGCCATCTCGTCAAACTCAATGGCAAATCAATGCGTGGAAGGACGAGGGCTTTCGAAGTGACTTGGTTGATGATAAAGGCGATTACTTTAAAGAAAATATTAATAAAGTTTATAAAGAATACGAAAAAACGTGTATTCGCGATAACCTTGTAGATTTTGGAGAACTTCTTTTAAGATCTTTTGAGGTTATTAGAGATAATAAGTCTGTTAAAGCATTTTTTCACTCTAGATTTAAGTCTATTTTGGTTGATGAGTTTCAAGATACTAATACCATTCAATATAACTGGTTACTAGAAATAGCATCTGATCAAACGTCTATAACTGCTGTTGGAGATGATGATCAATCTATTTATGGTTGGAGGGGTGCAAAGGTTGAAAATGTAGATTCTTTTACCAAGACATTTGAAGATACAGAAATTGTCAGGCTTGAACAAAATTATAGATCTACAAATATTATCTTAGGCGCTGCTAATGCTTTAATAGAAAATAATACAGATAGGCTTGGCAAAAACCTTTGGACAGAAAAGCTTGAAGGCGAGCAAATAGTTTTATATCAAGCTTACAACGAACAAGATGAAGCAAGATTTGTTGCAGATATTTTAAAAGATTGGATGAATAAAGGTGAGATGTATGAAGATGCTGCTGTTCTTTATCGATCAAATGCTCAATCAAGGGCATTAGAAGAGGCTTTATTGCGATCAAGTATTCCTTATAGAATTTACGGTGGGCAGAGATTCTATGAACGAATGGAAATTAAGAATGCTATAGCCTACCTAAAGATTATTTTTAATAATTCTGATAATCCAGCTTTTGAGAGGTCAATCTCAAATCCTACAAGAGGTGTTGGTGAAAAGACGCTGGCAAAGATTAGAGCTACTGCAAATCAATTTAATATTTCATATATAAAAGCTTCGGCAAAATTAATAGATGATGGATCTATTAGTGGAAGAGGAGGCGCAGGGCTTAAGTCTTACCTTGAGTTTATTTCTAGATGCAAAGAATTCATTGATGAAAATCCTTTATCCGATTTAATGGAAGAGATTATTAAAACATCTGGCTTAAGCGCATATCATGCAAAAGAACCCGGAGAGAAAGGAAAAACTAGAGTTGAGAACTTGGAAGAACTTGTCTCTGCTACTACTAATTTTGAACAGAGTATAAGAGAGGATAAGACTGATAAAGAGATTGCAGAGCAATACTTAGACATGATTTCGTTAGATTCTGGTGATCGACAAGCTTCAGAACACGATGATGCTGCTCAATTAATGACTCTTCATTCTGCTAAAGGATTAGAATTTAAACTTGTGCTTATAACAGGACTTGAAGAAAGTCTATTTCCCCACGGAAGGTCCATGGAAAATCCAGCACAACTCCAAGAGGAGAGAAGGTTGTGTTATGTAGGAATAACACGAGCCATGGAAAAGCTCTATATCACTCATGCCGAATCTAGAAGGCTGCATGGTTCTGACACCTTTAATCCTCCTTCAAGGTTTTTAAAAGAGATTCCAAAAGATCTTATAAACGAAATAAGACCTAGAGCACAAACTCATATCCCTTATAATAGAAAAGACTTCAGTGAAACCAAGCTTGAGTTTGAAGATGAGATTGGTATTTCGTTGGGCCAAAGAGTTCTTCATAAGAAATTTGGAGAAGGTGTGGTTTTAAATTACGAAGGCTCGGGCGAGGCAGCCAGGGTTCAAGTTAATTTTAATAAAGCAGGAACAAAATGGTTGGTTATGGCATACGCAAATTTAGAGAAAATATAATGAAGAATTTTTTATTACCAATAATAACTATTAGTTTTTTAATTGGATGTTCAGATAGCAATATTTCTGATGGCTCTTCTCAGTCAGAAGAGCAAAAGAAATATGAATGGAGGCTTGTTACTTCATGGCCAAAAAACTATCCAGGTCTTGGCATGGCTCCTGAAAGAATAGCTAACTTAGTTGAAGAAATGAGCAATGGTCAGATGAAAATAACAGTATACGGAGCTGGAGAACAAGTTCCTGCATTTGGTGTATTTGATGCTGTATCAAGTGGCTCACATCAAATGGGGCATAGCGGAGGATATTTTTGGAAAGGTAAAGTCCCTGCAGCTCAATTTTTTACGAGTGTGCCTTTTGGATTAACTGCAGATGAAATTAATGCATGGGTTAATAGAGGCGGTGGCTTAGAGCTTTGGAGAGAAATATACGAACCGTTTAACATCTATCCTATTCCTGCAGGAAACACAGGAACTCAAATGTTTGGTTGGTTCAATAAAGAAATTAACTCTCTAGAAGATATTAAAGGCTTGAAAATGCGTATTCCAGGCATCGGGGGAGAAGTTCTCAAAGAGGCTGGAGGCATACCAGTAACGCTTCCTGGAGGAGAGCTCTTTACCGCATTACAAACAGGAGTCATAGATGCAACAGAATGGGTTGGTCCATATAATGATTTAACATTTGGATTTCATCAAGCGGCAAAATATTACTATTATCCAGGCTGGCATGAACCAGGACCAATGTTAGAACTATTGATTAATATAGATGCATGGAACAGTCTTCCTAAGCATCTTCAAGTTATCATTGAGACGGCTACCAAAGCTGTAAACCAAGATACTCTTGATGAGTATTTAGCCAAAAATAATCAAGCCCTTACTGAATTAATTGAAGTTCATGGTGTTGAGCTTAGAAAATTACCTGATGATGTAATAGAAGAGTTTAGAGTTATATCAGAAAAAATATTAAACGACTTGGCCAAAGAAGATGAAGTTATTGGAAGGGTCTATGAGTCCTATTCAGAATTTAAAAAGAATGTTTCTGCATATCATGAAATATCTGAAGACGCATTTATTGAATCTAGAAATAAGTAGTGTCAGAAAACCTAACTTTTAAATCCCTTGGCCTTCGTGACTATGATGATACATGGCAGTCAATGAAGTCGCACATAAGAGAAGAAGATTTTAAAAATGAAATATGGTTTTTAGAACATCCCTCAGTTTTTACCTTAGGCACCGCTGCTGATCAGAAACATATTTTAAATCCAAAAGATATTCCAGTTATTCAGTCTGACCGGGGCGGGGAAGTAACCTATCATGGGCCCGGACAATTAGTTATTTACTTTCTGATTGATGTTAAAAGATCAAAACTCGGCCCAAAGACTCTTGTTAAATCTCTTCAAGAATTCACTAAATCGCTTCTCAAAGAATACTCAATAGAATCAAAATTTATAGAAGGCGCACCAGGAGTCTATGTAAATGAAAAAAAAATTGCCTCTATAGGCCTTAGAATTTCTAAAGGTAAAACCTATCATGGCATTAGTATAAATGTGGATATGGATCTCGCTCCATTTGGCTATATTAACCCATGTGGTTATGAAGGACTTGAGGTAACTCAAATCAAAGAACTAAATGATAAGGCAACCATTAAAGATGTTGAGCGCCTTGCAATTGAACTTTTAGAGCCTATATTTTAGTTATGGAGATTATTCCAACACAAAAGATTATAAATAGAGATGGTGTGAAGGCTGTTAAAAATGGCCAGAAGGGTAATCAGTATTCTCACATACCTAACTTAAAAAAACCTGAATGGCTTAAAGTTAAAGCTCAATTCAATCCTAATTTTCACAAGATAAAAAACCAAGTCTCAGAAAAAAGACTCAATACAGTTTGCGAAGAAGCTCATTGTCCTAATATTTCTGAATGCTGGTCAGCTGGCACGGCAACTTTTATGCTTATGGGCTCAGTCTGTACTAGAGCATGTAAGTTTTGTTCAGTAGATACCGGAAATCCTAAGGGCTGGTTAGATCATGACGAGCCACTAAATACTGCGAAAGCAGTTGAAATCATGAAACTTAAATATGTGGTGCTCACCTCGGTAAACAGAGATGATCTTCCTGATGGAGGGGCCAAGCATTTTGCCGATACAGTAAAGCTTATTAAAAATTTAAATCCCGGGACAGCAGTTGAAGCACTAACACCAGATTTTAAAGGGTTATCATCTTCTATAGATACTATTGTTAATTGTGGTTTGGAAGTTTTTGCACAAAATATTGAAACTGTTGAAAGACTTACTCATCCAGTAAGAGATATAAGAGCAGGTTACCAACAGACTTTAGATGTTCTTGCTAAATCAAAAAGAATAAACTCTAAGGTATTAACAAAAACAAGTCTTATTCTGGGTCTTGGTGAGACCGATAAAGAAATAGAGCAGACCATGGATGATCTTATAGAAAATAAAGTTGATATTCTTACAATTGGCCAGTATCTGAGACCAACTTTAAATCACCTTCCTATAGAAAGATGGGTAACTCCAGAAGAGTTTGAGACTTACAGAGATATAGGCCTTAAAAAAGGCTTCCTCGAAGTTGTTTCAGGACCTATGGTTAGATCAAGTTATAGGGCTGAGAGAGCACTAGAAAAAAATAACGCTGGCCTTTAAATTTGTTATAGCACCAAGAACGGCACCAAAAGAACCACAACCAAGACGAGCAGTTGAATCATAATAAAGGGCATGACACCTCGATATATTTCAGATGTCCTAATTGATTCATCTGCAACACCCCTTAGATAGAAGAGAGAGAAACCAAACGGAGGAGTTAAAAATGAGGTTTGAAGGTTTATAGCTAAAAGTATTGCAAGCCAAACGGGATCAAAGCCCATCATTAATAATGGTGGCGCAACTAGAGGAACGATAACGTAACAAATTTCAATAAAATCTAAAATAAAGCCAAGTAAGAAAACAAATATTAATACAAATATAAGAGCTATATAAGGCCCACCAGGAAGTGATCCGAAGATAAGATCAATTAAATCATCGCCCCCAACACCTCTAAAGATAAGTGAAAAGATTGAAGCTCCAATTAAGATAGTAAAAATCATAGTAGAAACAATTGCTGTCTTTTGACTTGTCTCTTTTATAAAATTCAAAGTCAGGCCTCCATTAATTAAAACTATTAATAAAGCTCCCATTGCTCCAATAGCTGATGCTTCAGTTGGAGTAGCAATCCCTGCAATAATTGATCCTAAAACTAAAATTATTAGTAAAAGAGGCAGAGCAAGAGTTTTTAATATATCTTTCAATGAAGCCGAACTTGCTTCAGGCTCAAACAAAATATTTGGATTTTGCCTATTTTTATAAATGATATATATCAGATACCCAAGACAAATCATTATGCCTGGAACTATGGCCCCTACAAATAGATCTCCTACCGTTACAGTTTTTTGAGAGAAAATACCCATATTATTTTGAGCTCTTTGATACGCATTAGACATTACATCTCCCAATAGCACCAGTGCAATTGAAGGGGGGATAATTTGACCAAGGGTTCCAGTGGATGCAACAAGGCCTGCAGAGAAATCTTTTTCATAGCCTTGCTGAATAAGAATGGGTAAGGACATGAGACCCATGGTAACAACAGTAGCCCCAACTATTCCCGTGCTTGCTGCTAATAATGCACCTACCGCAATAATAGAGATGCTCAAACCACCTCTAATATTTTTAAAGGCTAGCGCCATGTTTTCAAGCATTTTTGATGCAATACCAGATCGCTCAAGGACTGTACCCATAAAAATAAAAAGGGGAACAGCAAGCAAAGTTACATTATTCATGATGCCAAATATTCTTAATGGAATACTTTTTAAGATTGATTCATCAAATATTCCAAGTGGAATACAAACAAAAGCAAATAAAATAGAAACTCCGGAAAGAGTAAATGCAACTGGATAACCTAAGAGCAGGGCGCAGCAGACCAAAACTAACAGTAATAACGGTATTATTTCCATTTGATTTTTAGAAGTTGATTGATAAGAGCACCCATAAGCGTAATTGGAAATAAGATAAGAAAAGTTTTTTGAATAAATACATATGCCAAACCACCGGCTTCAGTTGAAATTTCTTTCATTTTCCATGATGCCTCAATAGTTTCTAGCGAATATATAAAGATAACAATTATTATTGGCAATAGAAAAAGAAAGCCAAAAATACTGTTAATACGATTTTTATATTTTTTTGATGCATTCCTATAAAAAATATCTACACGAACATGTTCATCCATATTCATTACGTATCCAGCACAACCCAAGAAAACTAAAGCATGAAAATACATCACCAATTCTTGCAAATCAGTTCGACCAATCCCAAAAAAATACCTACTTACGATCACAATAATCATTAACAAAACCATTATTGGAATGAGATATGAAATTTTTTCACCTACAAAATTTATACACTTTTCTATAAGTTTCATTAGTAGTCTGGCTAAGATTTAGTTAGAATATTTATCATGTTAATAGTACTTTCCCCAGCAAAAACTCTTGATTACAGCGTTGATCCTAAGAGCAATCATACTGCACCCCAGTTTTTAAGCCAATCTTCAAATCTTATTAAGAATTTAAAAGACAAGGAGCCCAAAGATATTGCAAGTCTTATGGGGCTAAGCGATAAGCTGGCTACTCTAAATTTTGATCGCTATCAATCTTGGAAGGCTTCAAAAAAAGTCTCTGACGACAGCAAGCCATCAATAATGGTTTTTAAAGGAGATGTATATCAAGGCTTAGATGCAGAAAGCTTAAATAATCAACAAATTAAATTTGCACAAAAGCATTTAAGAATTCTTTCAGGCCTATACGGTATATTAAGACCAATGGATGTTATTAAGCCATACAGACTAGAAATGGGAACTAAGCTAGAAACAAGTAAGGGTAAAAACTTATATGATTTTTGGGGGAATTTAATTCAAAAGAATGTTTTAAAGGACTTAGAATCTCAAAAATCTGATCTACTTATAAATCTTGCTTCCAAAGAATATTTTAATGTTCTTGGAAAAATGCCTGAGCATATCAATGTTGTTTCACCTGTCTTTAAAGATTATAAAAACGGTAAACATAAAATCATTAGTTTTTATGCCAAGAAAGCTAGAGGCCTAATGGCAAGATGGATTATTGAGAATAATATAAAAGACTTTGAAAAATTACCTAAATTTAATATCGACGGATACTATTTCTCTAAATCAGAATCTACAGTAACCGAACCAGTTTTTTTAAGAGATTAGTCTTAAATCAGACCCTCTTTTTCCCAAAAAGATTTTTTTGGTTCTAAGTCTTCAAACTCACCATCAGTTTTATTCATATAGGCACTCATGGCTGCTTCCATGTCTTTGCCGCTTATGAGGCTTGCATTCCAAGTAGCATGAAACTCTAGAGCATCACGAACAGAATGGTCCCGAGCATAGTTAATTTGTTTCTTAATTACTCTTGTAACCAAGGGCGATTTACTAGCAATAGTTGTAGCTAATTTTTTTACTTCATCCATCAGCTTTTCTTCTGAAGAGTAAACTTCATTAACTAATCCTAAAGATTTTGCTTCAGAGGCATCAAACTTTCTTCCCGTATATGCAAGCTCTCTCAATGCTGCAAGAGGGATCAAGGATGGTAGTCTTTGAAGTGTTCCAACATCAGCCGCAATACCAATATCAACTTCAGCGATTTTAAAGAATGCATTTTCAGAACAATATCTTATATCGCAGGCTGCAGCCATATCAATTGCTCCGCCAACACATGCTCCTTGAATAGCAGCAATTGTAGGCATTCTGCATTCTTCTAGGGCCGTAAAGGTATCTTGAAGCTCTAAAACTTCGTGATAGAAGGCCTCTCTCAGTCGAGCAGGGTCTATTTCTCTTTCTGATTTCTTAGGTGGCACAAAGGTACCTAAATCCATGCCCGCACTGAAATGTTTGCCTTGCCCAGATAATACTATTACTCTTGCGTCAGAGTTTTTATCTATATTTTTAATTATTTCCGGTAGCTCTTTCCAGAAAATTCTTGTCATAGAATTTAACTGATCAGGCCTATTCATTGAAAGATGAGCGATACCGTCCTTAATGTTTACTTCGAAGCAAGAATAATTATTCATTTTCTGCAATTTCTATTGATTCATTAACAATGTTACGCATCTTTTCCACATGCTCGAAAGTCTTATGATGAGACATAACAACCTTTCTTTCTTCACTTAAAAGAACAAGCATTTTCTTTAGCTTGTTAAGATTTTCCAATACTTCATTGTTCATATGCATTTATATAACTTAAATTTAATTATTGGCATTATAATGCTCTTAAACTATGAAATCACGGAATCTAATATATTTATCCTCTATCTTTTGCATTCCTGCTGTGTATATTTTTGCAGCTGTAGAAAAAGTTGATAATTCTTTACAAGCCCAATCAATGCTCTCAGTTTTATATGCTCAATCGTCTGCAGAGTATGATGCAAATAATATTCAAACATATACAGGTGCAAAATTAGCTCTAGACAAAGCACTAATAGAAAAAAATTGGACTGCAGCAATAGAACAAAAAGAAAATTTTTCAGACAAACCGCCAGCTGTTATTTTGGACATAGATGAGACGGTTCTTAACAATATTCCTTTTCAAGCCAGAGCAATCATAAAAGGCGAAGGCTATCCAAACGGTTGGCTTGACTGGATGCTTGAAGAGGCCGCAACATCTGTTGCTGGTGTTAAAGATTTTTTGGAGTATGCAGAAAGAAAAGGCGTTAAGGTTTTTTATGTAACCAATAGAGTTGCCATAGCCGAAGAAGCTACAAGAAACAATTTAAAAAAACTAGGCCTTCCATTAGATTTGGATAGAGATGTGCTGCTAATGAAAAATGAAAATGGATGGACATCAGACAAGGTATCAAGAAGGCAGCTAATATCAGAAGATTATAGAATTTTATTACTAATAGGCGATCAGCTTGGCGATTTCATATCTCTTGAAGAATCTACGGTAAATATAGACTCAAGGAAGGCTATCTCAAAAAAATATAAAGATATGTGGGGCAAGAAGTGGTTTATGATTACGAACCCAATTTATGGAAGATGGGAGGCCTCGATATATAACAATGAATATCCTGAGACTGAAGATGAACTTATACGGATGAGAATGAATGCTTTAGAGCAACAATAGAATGACAATTGATGTTAATTTTTTTGAAAACCTATCAGATGATTTAAAAAGAACTGTTTCGGATGCATCTAAGGCAATAATGGATGTCTACGAAAGAAATACTTTTGATACCGAAATTAAATCAGACGGCTCCCCAGTTACTGAGGCAGATGAGAATGCTAATAAAATTATTATTCAGTCTTTGAGTTTAGCCTCTCCTGACATATCAATTGTTTCAGAAGAAACTTTTGATAAAAGCTCCGAAATACCTCGTGAACCCTATTGGCTAGTAGACCCTTTGGATGGGACCAAAGAATTTATAAATAAATCTAAGGATTTCACTGTAAATATTGCATTAATTGAAGACGGGAAACCCATTTATGGAATTATTTGCGCTCCAATCACACGCCAAATCTGGTCTGGATCATGTTTTCAAAAATCTTTACCAAATGAGAATATTGACTCAATCCTTCGTATTGTGATGAGCAAAAGCCACCAGACAAAAACCGATAAAGAATTTCTTGAATTCATAAAAAGTCTTGATATCTCATATCAAATAATTGAAAAAGGAAGTTCTTTAAAGTTATGCGCTCTTTCTGATAACAGTGCTGATATTTACCCAAGATTTGGGCCTACATCTGAATGGGATATTGCTGCAGGTCATGCAATTCTCTCAAGCAGAGGTGGGTCTGTATGCCAGCTGTCTAATTGCAAAGAGCTAGCTTACTCAAAGCAGGATACTATACTAAATCCAGCCTTTGCAGCATTTAGAAATAAATCCTTAAAAGAGAGATATCTACCCATTTTGAGCGAATTTTATAAAAAATTGGTATAATTTTGTTAATAACATTAATTAATAATATAATTAATTATAATTTAAATTTATATTAAATATGGGAACACAGCTACAGCCATCACAGCTTAACAGTCCGGGTAAGGATATAGAGTCCTATTTAGCATCTGTTCATTCAATTCCTATATTAACTAAAGAGCAAGAACAAGAATTAGCCTTAAAACTATACGAAGAAGATGATCTTGATGCTGCAAGACAGTTAGTTATTCATCATCTAAGATTTGTTGTTCACATAGCCAGGTCATATCAGGGTTATGGCCTCCCGCTAGCCGACATAATTCAAGAAGGAAATGTGGGATTAATGAAAGCTGTTGATAAATATGATCCGCATAGAGGTGTAAAAGTTGTATCTTTTGCTGTCCATTGGATTAAAGCTGAAATTCATGAATATATTCTTAAAAATTGGAGATTGGTTAAAATAGCTACTACTAAAGCTCAAAGAAAGTTATTTTTTAACTTAAGAAGCAAGAAAAAAAGCCTTGAGTGGTTAACAAAAGAAGAGGCTGAACAGATAGCTAAAGATCTAAATGTTGAGGTAAAGGATGTTCTTCACATGGAAAATAGACTCTCATCCAATGATGCATCTTTTGACGCTCCAGCGGCATCTGATGACGATGATGAAATAATGTCACCTTCACAATATATTGAAGACAAAACATATGACCCAGAGGTTCTAGTAGCTAAAGCTGAGGCAGATGATCTTAATCACAATGAATTATCTGATGCATTAAAAATGTTAGATGACAGAAGTAAGGATATTCTTCAAAGAAGATATCTAGCCGACAACAAAGCAACTCTTCATGATCTTGCTGACGAATACGAAGTTTCAGCAGAAAGAATTAGACAGATTGAAAATGGGGCTTTAAAAAAATTAAAAGCTTTGATGGTAAGCGCTGCTTAAAAATAAATTTTCATATAGACCATGCGTCACAAATTTTTACCCTCCTTTGTTCAGAGAAAAGGACGAATCACCAAATATCAAGAAAAAAATCTTTTAAGTCTTCCAAATTATGAAATATCTTCATTCTTAGAAATTCAAAAAGCTAAAAATAATTTTAAAAAAGTAATCTTAGAAATAGGTTTTGGTAATGGCGAGAATATATTTAAATTTGCCAATAACAATAGAGAAAATCTTTATATTGGCTCAGAAGTTTACATGGCTGGAATCGGCCAACTACTAGGGGGCATTATTGCCAATGATCTAAATAATTTAAAAATTGTGACAGGTGACATAAGACTCTTACTTGATGAGGTAAAAGAACCTATATTCGACGATGTGGTTATAATTTGCCCAGACCCTTGGCCAAAATTAAAACATCATAAAAGAAGAATGCTTCATGGTGATTTTTTAAATCTTATTCATAAAACTATAATAGATAATGGCCATCTATTTATGTCTACTGATTGGGAAAATTATGCCGAGTCAATTGATGAGGCAATTAATCAAAATGAGGGCTTTGTAAAGGTAAAAGATTCAATGTATAAAGAAGCCAGCTTGACCAAATTTCAACAAAGAGCAGTGAAAGAGGGAAGAAAGATATATTCATTTCCTCTTAAAAAAGTTAGCTAAATATATTCACGGTATCGTTAAGGAATTTATATCCTTGAGAAGTTGCCTTTACAGTATCTTTCTCTAGTAATCCCCTGTTGAAGCCTTCAAGAATTTTTTCTTTGAATGATTTTGAGATGTATATATTTCTTCTTTTTAATTCGTCAAAAGAGACACCATCCTTAATTCTTAAAAGATTCATTGCAAGATCAAGATCATATGATGCATCATCAATCTCAGTAATTAATGATTTGGCGGGGTTTTCAATATAAGAATTTACTTTTTTTAATTTGACCATTCTTTTTATAGACTCTTTATTAGTTATCTTGCTATGAGCTCCTGGCCCGACACCCAGATAATCACCATACATCCAATAATTCATATTATGACTACTGTATTTTTTATTTTTTGACCATGAAGAAACTTCATATTGGTATAAATTATTTTTATTAAGAACTTTTTTTGCGATTGATTCCATTGATTCAATTACAGCGTCTTCAGGAATTCTAAGCTCTTTTTTATAAAAAATTGTGTTTGGTTCGATTGTTAGCTGATACAAAGATAAATGATTAATTTCAAACAAACAGAATGTATCTAAATCAGATTTAAATGAAGAAGGTGATTGATTCATGATGCCATATATTAAATCTATTGAAGCCTCTAAAGGTTTAAACTCAGATAAGATATCCAATGCTTGAAAACTATGACGAGAATCATGGTTCCTCTCTAAGCTATTCAACGTTGACTGATCAAAACTTTGTATGCCAAGAGATACTCTATTTACACCAGAATTTATAATTTCAGCAAGATAATTTTTTGTGACTTCTTTGGGATTAAGTTCAAAATTAATTTCGCAGCTCTTTTGAATAACCTGCAAAGCTATTAATCTTTTAATTATTTTTTTTATGATCTTTGAAGATATTAAAGAGGGCGTCCCGCCCCCAAAGTACACCGAAGAAAATTTCCTTCCATCCAAATGTTTTAATGAGCTTTCTATGTCATGAAATATCGCTATCATCAACTTTTCTTCATCCCCCTTAGACTTTTTAATATTTACATTAAAATCGCAATAAGGGCATTTCTTTTCGCACCATGGCAGGTGGATATAGAGTGTGATAGGTATCTTGCTAGGAATTAGTCTTTTTAAGCTCATCGAGGAATGATTTTGCTGCTATAGCTCTATGGCTGATAGAATTTTTTATTTCTGAATCCATTGATGCCATAGATATATCATAATTATTTGGGTAAAAGATCTTGTCATAACCAAATCCTCCATCTCCGGAACTAATAAGCGACACAACACCATGAATCTCTCCATATGAGTAGACAGGAACGGGATCTGAATAAAATCTAACTCCCACAAGAACACAAACATAGTAAGCATTGAGAGATGTTTTTTTTAATTTTTTTATTTCTGAAATAACCTTTTCTCGATTATCTTTATCTGAGGCATTCTTACCCGCATATCTTGCAGAATAGATTCCTGGTTCAAAGTTTAGTTCTGGAATCACTATTCCAGAGTCATCAGCTATTGTAAAAAGTTGAGATTTTTTTGAGGCATGTCTTGCTTTTTTGAGAGCATTTTCAAAAAAACTCATTCCATCTTCAATAGCATCGCTTATCCCAAGATCTTGTTGAGAAATAACTTCAAAATTATTAAATATTTTTTTAAACTCTCTAATCTTTCCTTTATTGGAAGAGGCTAAAAGGATTTTTTTATTTTTTAGCAAGAAGATAAACTCCCTCAGAAGCAAATGTATTAGGGATATTTGAAGAAAGAATACTCTTATTACCTTTATCATTTAGAAAGAATCTTTCATTAATTGAGAATCCCTCGCTTTCACATAATTTTTCAAAATCTTTAATAGTGCATAAGTGTAAGTTTTTTGTCTCATACCAGCTTGATGGCAGATTAGGTGTAACGGGCATTCTTCCTGAGGCAAGATCAAGCCTACATTTCCAAAAGCCTAGATTAGGCAATGTAACTATGCATTGCTTAGAAAGATTAAGCATTCTTCTGAGAGCTATGTGCGGCTCTTTCAGACATTGAATTGAACTAGCCATAATTGCTACATCAAAATTAGATGATTCAAAATCTTGTATTCCTTCATCGATATCCTTTTCAATAACAGAAATTCCTTTAATAATACATTCTTGTATTTTTATATGATCTATTTCCACCCCATAACCACATATGTTTTTTTGATTAATGAGATCTTTAAGAAGCGAGCCATCACCACATCCAAAATCAATAACCTTGCTTTCATTTGGAATCCAATTTGTAATTATATTTTTTAGCTGAATATTCATTACGATTCTATAAAACCCTTAACTATATCTACATATCTTTGTGAAGCAAAAAGGAAACTATCATGACCTTGCTCTCCCCTAAGAATGACACAAGAACAAGCAACACCAACATTCATAGCCGCTAATTGTATCTCTTTGCTTCGCTGTGGAGGATAAAGCCAGTCACTATCAAATCCAATAACTAAAAGTTTAGCTTTTACGCTAGATAAAGCTTTTTCAAGGTCACCATTTGTTGCCAAAGATGCATCATACCTATCCATTGCTTTTGTCATTAAAATATAGCTATTCGCATCAAATATATCTGAAAATTTTTCACCTTTATACTGTAAGTAATTTTCTACTTGATAGTCCACATCTCTATCAATTTTAGATTTAATGTCTTGAAAATTTCTTCCAAATTTTTGATCCATAATAGCTTCAGATGAATAGGTAATATGCCCAAGCATGCGTGCAGTTTTTAAGCCACTCTTAGGCCTGCTATCGTGAAGTAAATAGTCTCCATTCATAAAATTTTTGTCTTTTCTAATTGCTTCGCGACCAACCTCATTCATGGCTATATTTTGAGTGCTTGATTTTGCAGCTGCTGCAAATATCCCTACTTTATTTAATCTCTCCGGGAATGAGATTGACCATTGTAGTGCCTGCATGCCACCCAAGCTTCCACCCATAACCATGTGCCATTTTTTTATTCCTAAATAATCAGACAAAAGCTTTTGAGAATTGACCCAATCAATAACACTTACACCAGGAAAATTTTTACCATATGGCTCTTTGTTAGCTGGATTTATACTTAATGGCCCGGAAGAACCAGCACATCCCCCAAGATTATTAGAACAGACCACAAAATACCTATCTGTATCAACAGCTTTGCCTGGACCAACAATATTGTCCCACCATCCAGGTTCTTCATTGTCTTCTGAAATACCTGCAGCATGATGATTGCCAGAAAAAGCATGACATAGCAAAATTCCATTCGACCTATCTTTATTTAATTTGCCGTATGTCTCTATCATCAACTCGAATGAATCAAGTTTTACGCCTGACTCAAGTTCAAGTCCTTCATTAAATTTAATTAGGCCTTTTTCCATTTTTATATTACTGATCTTATTACGCTTGAAAGAACAATCTCTATTTGCCTAATAAAAATCAAAGCGAATATAGGAGAAATATCCAAACCACCCATTGAGGGTACAAATTTTCGAATAGGGGCTAAAAGTTTAGTAGATATTTCTTCAACTAATCTTAATAAGGGATGAGGATTTTCGGGAGCAACCCAGCTCAATATCACAGAGCCAATAATACAGAAGAAAAAAATTGTTAGAGTTGTATTTAAAGTTTCAATAATTGCAATTAATCCAAGAATATATTCCTCATACTGTGTTGAATAAAGAAGATAGAATCCGGAGAATTTAGATATGATTGCGAGCAAAAAAATTGTATAAATTTGATTAGAAAATATAGAAATTTTTCCTATGGGGGTATAAAAACTCACAAAGGTTTTAACAATTGGATTGTAGTAATCAACTCTGAGCACATAGAAAACAAAAAGTACTACAAATAAATAACTTAAAGCACCCAGACCAAGACTCAGTAAATCAATCATATTAGAACTCACTCGAAATTTCTTTGGATCTTTTTATTGCTGCTGCAATACCCTTGTCAAAACTTTTCAATAGTTGAGAGTTTTTGAAGCTTTTAATGCCTGCCTCAGTCGTGCCTTTTTTTGATGCTACTGCTTTAATCAATTCCTCGGTTGTATCTCCACTGCTAATTGATTTAGAAACTCCATCTAAAAGATTGCTCATTATAAGATTCTTTTCTTTAAGGTCTCCATTAGAAATTTTCATTATGCGCTTTTCATAAACCTTTAGAAGATAAAAAAAATAAGCAGGGCCACTTCCTACAAGCCCAGTAAAATCATCCATATGCGACTCTTTTTGTATATCTAAAATCATCCCAACTTTTTTAAAGAGAAGTGCAACTTTTTTTTGAGTAGAGCTTGATGCTGAAATATTGTATATAGCTGTTATTCCTTTATTGAATCTGGAAGATGTATTCGGCATTACCCGTATAAGTTCAACATTGGAAAATTGAGAAAGATATTTCTTTGATTTTAATCCTGCAACCAATGAAACCACCTTAGGTTTATTAACAAAAGAGCATATTTCTGCATAAGCCTGAAGGGCATCTTTCGGCTTTACAGCTAATATGAAAATATCAGAGATTTTTGCATTTTCAACTGAGTATTTTTTAATTTGTTGTTTCTGTAGCTTTAATGAATTAGATTGATTTCTATCAATATAAGATATATTTTTTTTGTTATACCCACTATTTATTAGGCCATCAATAATAGCTTGAGAAATGTTTCCCGCTCCAACAAATATTAATCTTTTCATTATCTTTTACCAAAGATAAGCTCGCCAATTCTTATCATATTTGAACCAAATTTTATTGCAGACTCAAAGTCATTGGTAGTCCCCATTGAGAGAAATTTAGCATTCGGGTGAAATTCCATTAACTTTTTATGCAATTTCTTTGACTTAATCATCTCCTCTTTAACATCTCCATCTAAACTTGGGAGAACCATTATGCCTTTTAAATCAATATTTTCCATCGACTTAATATAGTCTGCAAAATCTAATAGTTCTTCAGATTTAATTCCAGATTTTGATTCCTCTTCTGAGATATTAACTTGTATGCAGCCATTAATTTTTTTGTTCAAATCCGCACAGTGCTTATTAATTTTAGTCACTATTTTTTCTCTATTTAATGAATGTATCCAATGAGCATAAGTTGCAATGCTTTTTGTTTTATTAGACTGTATAGGACCAATAAAATGCCAAATAAGTTTTTCCAAATTTATTTTTTTTACTTTTTCCTCAAACTCTTGAGCATAATTTTCACCAAAGTCTCTAATCCCAATTTCATATGCAGATTTGATATGTTCAGCAGTCTTTTTCTTTGATACGGCAATTATTGTTATGTCAGGTTTTCCCAATAAATTATTAGAAACGTTTTCAATTCTTGATTGAAGATTATTAATTTTAGTTGTTAATTCTTTTTGCATAAAGTTCGGAGCCTTGGATCAAAGCCACTCTTTGTTATCTGTTCTTTAATATTATTTGCAACAGACCTATTCTCATATGGGCCACTCAAAACGCTATGCAACAACTTAGATGGATTAGATGCGCCATATATCTCATTAATAGATATCAATTTAATATCATTTAAAATTTCTTTAGCTTCATATGCATATTTTTTATTACCGTATGCTCCAATTTGTACAAAATATTTACATGACATAAAGCTTAAATCATCATTAGATTCAATCAGAATAGAGTTTTCAATAAGAGATGTTGGAAAGTCTATAGTTATATTATTTAAATTCTCTCTTGGCACAACGGATTTTATATCAGTATCAAAATATGTGAATGATATTACAGCAAGCATAGACGATATTAAAAGCAATCCAAATAAGACATTGCTTGACACAACAGAGGCACTTTTCTTTTTTGATCTGAAAATCGTTTTTTTAACATTTATGTTATTTTTTATAGAAGAATTTCTCTTGGCATAATCTTTCATATAGATTTACATTACATTTTTTCTATTGGCTTAATACCCAATAAATTTAACCCATTTGATAGAATTATTTTTGCAGCATTTAGCGTAAAGATAATTGCATCAATATTTTCTTTTGACTCTGTTAGTACTTGATTGTCGTTATAAAAGCTATGAAAAGAATGAGCAAAATCTTTCAGATAAAATATAATTAAATGAGGCTGAAGAGACATTGATGCTCTTAAGACGACACTAGGATATTTACTCATCTCATGTATCAGCATGTCACAATGAATATAAGACCCACTAGTTATGCTTTTAGCCTTAATTGGCATAGATGAACTTTCATCCATATATCTCTTCTGAAGGGAACATATTCGTGCATGAGCGTATTGAATGTAGTAGAACATATTCTCTTTATTATCAGCCTTCGCAAGATCAAGATCAAAATCAAGATGTTGATCAGCCTGTTTTGAAAGATAATAAAATCTTGCAGCATCAGTTCCTATTTCATCTATAAGATCTGATAAAGAAAAAAACTCTCCAGATCTTGTAGACATTTTAATCTTGTTACCGTCTTTAAAAAGATTTGCAAATTGAACTAGTTGCACATTAAGTTTATCTTCATCAAAACCAAGCGCACTAATAGAAGCATTTATTCTTTTAATATATCCATGATGATCTGCCCCCCAAACATTAATCAGCTTATTAAAACCTCTATCTATCTTATCTTTGTGATATGCAACATCAGATGCAAAGTATGTAGCCCTCCCATCATCTCTGATCAATACTCTATTTTTATCATCACCTGCATTACTTGTATTTAGCCAAATTGCATCATTTTCCTTGTAAGCTAAACCCGTGTTTTTTAATAATGAAATTACTCCAGATATTTTTGAATCATTGTTTTTTATGTCGCCAAGACTTGATTCACTAAACCAGTTATCAAAAGATACATTAAAGTTTTCAAGGTCGGCTCTGATTGTCTTAAGAACATTACTTAGCGCAAAAGATTTGGCATTTTTCCATATATCATTTTCAGTATTTTTAATTCTTACTATCAATTCATCTATTTCTTTTTCTTCATCCTGAGGAAGATCATCGATCAATGCCTTTATATCGATTATGTTATTTGTTGTATATTCCTTTTTAAATAATTTAGCTATATCTAATATGTAAGACCCTTTATAGGCATTTTTTGGAAAATAACCCAAAAATTGCTCATCAAAGATTCTTATAAACACACTTGCTGTAAGAATATCTATCTGTCTACCAGCATCATTAATATAATATTCTTTTTGAACCTCATACCCTGATGATTTTAGAATTCGCGCAATCGCGTCTCCATATGCAGCACCTCTTCCATGGCCTACATGCAGAGGACCTGTTGGGTTTGCTGATACAAATTCAATTTGTATAGATTTATCTTTACCATGTTCTGATGAGCCAAAGTTTACAGATTGGGCATTAATTTTTTCAATTGTTGAAACAAAGTCCTCCCTTTTGAGAGTAATATTAATGAAGCCGGGCCCAGCAGATTCAACTTTTTCAAATTTATTGGAGTTTAGTAGCTCTTTTTGCAGTTCATTAGCTAATTCTTTTGGGTTTCTTTTTAGTTGACTTGCCGCAATCATACAGACGTTGGTAGTTAAGTGCCCTTTAGAAAGGTCATCGGTAACTGTTGAAGAATACTTTTTTCTTATCTGTTTAAGCTCTTTTTTTTCTATGAGTGGAATAGATGCTAAAAATTTTTTTATCTCTTTATCAAGAAGCGCAATCATTGCTTAGCTCTTCCAATGTAACTTTCATCCCTAGTATCTACCCTCACTGTCTCTCCCTCATTAACAAATAAAGGAACTTGAATGGTAACCCCGGTTTCAAGCTCCGCAGGCTTTGTTGCGCCTGAGACAGTATCGCCTTTGACGCCTGGCTCAGAGCTAACAATCTTAAGCTCTACATTTACAGGAGGGTCTACAAGTATTGGCTTATCATCCCACAAAATAATTTCACAAGTCTCCTGTCCGACTAACCATTTTTTTGCATCACCCATTTCAGTAGAACCTATCTCTATTTGTTCAAAGGTCAAAGAATCCATAAAGTGCCAGCTTCCACCATCTGTATAAAGAAACTCCATGTCCTTATGAATGATATCTGCTGTTTCAGCTGATTCTCCAGATTTAAATGTTTTATCATTAGTATTGCCTGTAAGAAGGTTTTTATACTTCACCCTCATCACAGCTTGACCTTTGCCTGGTTTGTGGAACTCATGCTCAATAATAGAACAAGGAGCATTGTCTATTAATAGCTTAGTACCATTCTTAAATTGGTTGGTAGAAATTTTCATATCGATTTTATTTTTATGTTATTTTGTTATTTGTAAAGTGGGTAAACTATATAAAATTATTTTTATATGTTGCTATGTATAAGAAATTATAACTTTTTGCGGTCAAACTAGCTAACTAGAAAAATAACTAAAAATGTTTAATTTCTTACTAAGATATTAAAGAGGAAAAGTATGAAAAGTATAATTAATTTAATAATTTCTATTGCAGTTTTTTTGTTTGCTGTTTTTATTGCTGGCGCAACTGAAATAGATATAGTTCTCAGAGCTGTGGTCTTGGCTTTTGTAATTCAGTGGATTGCTTTTTTACCTGCATATATATTCCAAACTGAAAAGTTCTATGATTTAACAGGCAGTCTGACTTATTTAACTGTAGTTTGGTATGCCCTTACCTTTAGTTCTAATCATTTCTCTGATTTGAGTATTTCCAATATAACAATAGTTCTTTTGATTACTTTTTGGGCGTTAAGGCTTGGTTCATTTTTATTTATGAGGATTCACAAAGATGGTGAAGATAAAAGATTTAGATCTATTAAGCCATCAGCAACACAATTTTTTATGACATGGACTCTACAAGGTTTATGGGTTTCACTTTGTTCAATGTGCGCTCTTACTGCAATTTCCTCAGAATCAGGTGTGGTTGTTAATGCGCTTTTTTATATTGGACTGGCATTATTTATTTATGGATTTAGTGTTGAAATTATAGCTGATAAACAAAAATCAAAATTTAGATCTATTCCGGAGAATAGAGATAGTTTTATAACAACAGGTCTTTGGGCCAAATCAAGACATCCTAATTACTTTGGTGAAATCGTTCTATGGACTGGAATTGCTTGTATCTCATTTTCTTCTTTAAAAGGTATGCAATACCTTACTTTAATATCACCAATTTTTACCTACCTGCTTTTAGTATATGTAAGTGGTGTAAGAATGCTTGAGGCTAGAGCGGACAAAAAATGGGGCAACGACCAAATATATATTAAATATAAAGACGAAACATCCAAACTTCTCATTAATCACTTCAAAAGTTGAATATATTTTAGGCAATAAACTATTTAAAAAAAGTTTAATTATTTTGATATGACTGTTACCATAAACAAACTTTTAGGGAGAATTTAATGAAGTATAAAATTAATGCATTGCATTTAATTATGATTTTCTCAATCTCTGGATTCCTTTCATCAGATATGGAAAGTGTTTTAGAGGTTGGAAGAGACAATCAAATATTATCTGCTCAATCGCAAAATAAAATAGATTTAACAGAGCGACAAACAGATAAAATTGTCAATGAGTGGAAGGCAGTATCTAAACAGGTTGAGGGACTAAAGTTATATAACGAACAAAAAAGAATACAGATCCAGGCACAACTCGATCTCATGGATAAGCTTGATGAACAATTGGTTCAAGTAGTAGTTATGCAAAGACAAATTCCGCCATTAGCTCAAAGGATGCTTGAGAGTTTAGAAACCTTTATTAATCTTGATACTCCCTTCAGGATTGAAGAAAGAACAAATAGAATTGATTTAGTAAGATCATCTTTAGCCAAACCAAAAGTTACTGCTTCTGAACAAGTTCGTCAGGTTTTAGAGGCTTACAATATTGAAGCTGAATATGGAAGAAAGATTGATACTTATGAAAGCTCACTTTCTGACGGTACTGTTGTTAATATTTTAGTTATTGGAAGAATTGGTATGTTCTATCAGACAAAAGATGAGCAATCGAGTGGAAGATGGAATAATGATACAGCTTCATGGGACGAATTGCCTGGATCATATAGAAAACCTATTAGAGATGGAATACGTATGGCTAAAAAACTTGCACCAACAGATATGTTACTGATGCCAATTGTTAAAGGAGATGCGTAATGAAAAATTTATATATTATATTAGTAGTTACATTATTTTCCTTCAATGGTTTTATTCATTCACAAGACGCATCTGAAGAGGTTGAAGAAATATCAACAGTTGATGCATTGTTAGCTCTTGTTAAAGAGGGTAAAACAAAAGAGCAGGCTGCTAATAACGAAAGAGAGAATAACTTTTTAGCTAATAAGAACAAACAAGCGTCTATATTAGCTGCAGAAAAAAGAGAACTTGCAAGGCAAGAGAAAATTGCTGATACATTGGAAGCTGAGTATAAAAAGAATGAAGGTATTCTTCGTGTAAAAGAAGAAGCTTACAACAAAGAATTAGGATCTTTAGTTGAGTTATTTGGTCATTTACAGAGCTCTGCTGGAGAAGCAGCAGTTCAATTTTCAGGCTCACTAACAGGAGCAGAATATGGCCTTGAAAGAGTTCGTTTTTTAAATGAGCTTACAGGCAAAATGTCAGAAACAACTGAGCTTCCAACAATTAGAGAGATTGAAGGCCTTTGGTTCGAGCTTCAGCGTGAAATGGTTGCAAGTGGACAGGTGGTATCATTTTCAACTAATGTTATAGATGTGGACGGAGAAACATCTGAATGCTTAGTTACTAGAGTCGGTTTATTTAATGCGGTTTGTGATGGAAAGTATTTAGAATATGCATCTTCAAAGGGTCAATATGCTTTTTTACCAAGACAACCTGCTGGCAGATATACAAAAACTGCAAAAAAAATCGGTAATGCTGATGCAGGTGATCAAGTAAAATTTGGAGTAGATCCAACTGGCCCGACTGGTGGAAGTTTGCTTGCTAATCTTATACAAACTCCTTCCTTAATGGAAAGAGCTCAACAAGGAAGAGAAGTTGGGTACGCAATTATAGCCGTTGGTATAATAGCCGTTTTGTTTGCCTTTTATAAATTATATAGCCTCTATATGATAGGAACGGCAGTTAGAAATCAATCTAATCAAGAACTTGCAGATGTCTCAAATCCGCTTGGTAGAGTGCTTAAAGTAGGTCAGGATAACTTTGATAAAGATATAGATACCTTGGAATTAAAGCTAGCTGAAGCAATAATGGCTGAAAGGCCTGCAATTGATCAAGGTATAGGCTTTATAAAAATTATATCTGTTATAGCTCCGCTAGCAGGTCTACTTGGAACCGTTACTGGAATGATAGTAACTTTCCAAATGATAACGCTTTATGGAACAGGCGATCCAAAACTAATGGCTGGTGGTATATCACAGGCTCTTGTTACAACAGTTTTAGGTCTATTGGTGGCAATTCCGACAAGTTTACTTCACTCATTCACGCAATCTTCTGCTAGAGGAATTGTTAGCATTTTAGAAGAGCAGAGTACAGGTATTCTTGCTGAGAGAGCTGAAACCAAGTAGGGATAATTATGCTGTTTGCATTTACTGAAGCTATATCGTCCATAAGAGATTTTATGGAGGCAGGTGGTACTGTTCTTTGGTTAATTGCTATTCTTGTTTTTTTTATGTGGGGTATGATCTTTGAAAGAATATGGTATTTATCACATGCTCATCAAGAATATGTATCAGAACTTGCAAACACATGGAATTCAAGAGAGGATAAAAAATCTTGGTATGCACTTCAGATTCGAGAAAAAATTATGTCTCAAGCAAAAATTGAGATAAATAAAAATCTTGGCATCATTCAAACTTGTATTGTACTAGCCCCTTTATTGGGACTCTTGGGAACGGTAACAGGAATGATTGAGGTATTCCAAGTAATGGCATTTAATGGAGGAGGAGACGCAAGAGCTATGGCGGGAGGCGTCTCGAAAGCAACACTCCCAACAATGGCAGGTATGGTTGCTGCATTATCTGGATCTTTCGCCGCAATATACCTAACAAGTACAAGCAAAAGACATGAATCAGAGCTAAATGACATTATAAAAAGAGATATATAGAGGAATAATTATGAGAAGAAACGCAATTTCTAGCGCCGTTCAAGAGGAAAATGATGAGATTAATCTAACACCTATGCTTGATGTTGTTTTTATAATGTTAATATTTTTCATCGTTACTGCAAACTTTATCAAAGAGCCAGGATTAGAGATTAACAGGCCTGATTCTGATACAGCTGAAACCCAAGAGAACGCTGCAATATTAATTGCAGTTGGCCCAACTGGTGAGGTTTGGATGGATGGAAGAAGAATTGATGTTAGGCAGGTCAAAGCAAACGTTGTTAAGCTTCTGGCAGATAATCCCCAAGGCTCTGTTGTCATTCAAGCTGATGAAAAAGCAATGGCTGACACTATTATTCAAGTTATGGATGGTGCAAGAGAGGCAGGCGTTAACGCAATATCTTTAGCATCAGAACCCAAATAGATATATATATGGATCAATTACTATCTGCAATAAAGCCAATCCAGTCTTTATATTACAAGGCTTTCAATGCAAATAAGTACGCTGCAGGAATAGGCCTTTCAGTAGTAATAACAACTTTTTTATTTTTTGTAATGGTTATTCTTATTTCACTCGGTGACAGTGGTATGAAAGAAGATAATTCTGTTAAATTAGCAGATGTTGTAATGCCTGAAAGGCAAATTGATACCTTTATGTCTGATGTTGATAAGCCAGAAAAACCTGAGGAACAACCAGAAGATATTGCTCAGCCAGAATTAGATCTTCAACCATTAACTGGTATAGACGTAACAATTGCTAAGCCAAAAGCTAATTTTAAATCTGGAGGAAGCTTTTTCAGAGATGGTGAATACATACCTTTATTTAAAGTTCAGCCAATATATCCAAGAAGAGCACAAGAAAGAGGAACTCAGGGCTTTGCCATTGTTTCTTTTACAATTACAGAAAGCGGCAGTGTAGAAAATGCAAAAGCTCTAGAAGGATATTGTGGAGATCCGACAGGGCCTGAATCAGAGATGAGACCATGTTCAATGTTTAATAGTGCTTCTTCAAGAGCGGCCCTTAAATTAAAATATAAACCTAAAATCGTTGATGGCAATCCTACCGCAGTTGAAGATGTATTACACAGATTTACTTTTATAATGGCTGAAGATGAAGGGAGAAGATGATAAATTCTAATAATAGAAATAATTTTTTGTATTTATTTGCATTTTTAGCATTTTCATTAATGCACTTACCATCTTATGTTAACGCGCAGACAGTTGATGATAAGCCAAAGAAAGAAATTAAATACAGAAAAGCTAGGTCTTTGTCTTCCAAGGTTGCAAAAAAGATGGCAAAAGTTTATGAGGCGCTTGAGCTAGTTGATGAGCAAGGCGAGTTAAGCCCAGACATGGAAACTGTCAATGAAATTCTGTCAGATTTGTTAAACCAAAAAGATGAAATTAAGAGTTATGACCGCTCAATTATGTGGAATGCATTAGCATATGTTTACAGCACCGAAGAAAAATATTTAGAGGCCATTAAGGCATATGAAAATTTATTGGATGAGCCTGAGTCTACTATCCCTTTAAGAAATGAGGCATTGCGATCACTTGGTCGTCTTCATGTTGGCTTAGAAAATTTTCAAACAGGTATTAAGTATATTCTTCGATACATGGATGAGGTAGAAACCGTAACGGCGCAGACATGGGCATTATTAGGAAGAGTTTATTATACAACTGGAGAATTTAGAAAGGCATTATCTTCTCTTGAAAAAGCTGTAATTCTTGCAGAAGAAGAGGGCTACAAGCCGAAAGAGAACTGGTATTCTGTTATGGCAGCATCTATAGGTGAGCTTAAAGCTGAGATTGGTGAAAAAGAAGCATATCTGCGACAAATAGCTATTTATGAAATTTTAGTTAACTTATATCCTAAGAAGACTTACTTTATTCAGCTTGGCGGTATTTATGGGCAGCTCGGTAGAGAAAAAGATTATATGATTACGCTTAAAGCTGCATATGCAAAAGATCTTCTTAATAGAGAGGGCGAGTATCAGGTCCTAGCTCAACTACTGCTTCTTAATCAAAATCCTTATTGGGCAGCTCAAGTGCTTGTTTCTGGACAAGAAAAAATTATTACATATAACGAAACTAAGATTGATGAGGCTACTGGTAAAGAAATTAAAGTTGAAAAAACAGGCCCCGTAATTAAAAGTAATGAAAAAAATCTTAAGTTAATTGCAGATTCTTGGAGAATGGCTCAAGAAATAGATAAAGCTATCCCAGTTCTTGCAAAGGCAGCTGAATTATCAAAAGATGGCAAGGCATATGTATTATTAGGAAATTTATATCTTGGTGAAGACAAAATAAATGAAGCCATTGACGCAATAAAAAAAGGTCTTAAAAAAGGCAAAATTGAAAAAATATCACAAGTTCATCTGACTCTTGGACAGGCTTATTTTGAGCTACAAAAATTTGAAGAAGCAAAAAAAGAATTTAGAATAGCTGCAAGAGATAAAGATAAGAAAACTAAATCTATGGCTAATAATTGGATTAAATATACTGAGAATGAAGAAATTAGAGTAAAAAACCTAGCCTTAAGAAGAGACTACATACAAAGCCAATCATAATTTCACATACTCCTCAATTTTAAAGTCATAATCATTTTCAAAATCTCTTTTGTATGACTCTGTTTTTACAAGTTTCCACTCTTGCAAATTAAGTTTAGGATAATAAATATCTCCATCAATATCACAATCAACCCTAGTAATAATTAATTTATTTATCGATTGAGCTGTTTCTTGAAATATATGACCGCCACCTATGATTACAATTTCATTCTCTATGTTCTTTTGTATGTTTTCTTTCTCAGCATTTGAAATAGCTTCTTCTAGGCTACTAAAAACATATGTACCAGAAATTTCTTTAAAAGTTCTTGAGACAACATAATTAATTCTATTTGGTAATGGCCTTCCAATGGATTCATAAGTCTTTCTACCCATTATTACTATTTTATTTAATGTATACTTTTTGAAATGAGCAAGATCTGCTTTTAGATTCCATGGTAAATCGTTGTCAACTCCAATAACTAAATTATTTGATACAGCAACTAGATGAGATATTATTTTCATTTTTTAAATTGCCATTTTAGCCTTAATAGCCTTATGGTGCCTATAGTCACGAAGTTGAAAATCATCAATCGTATAAGAAGATAGCTCTTCAATAGTTTGAAGTTCTGGTAAGACCAAGGTCGGTGCATCATAAGGTTCTCTCGATATTTGCTCTCTAACTTGATCAATAGAATTCATATATATGTGAGCATCCCCAAATGAATGAACAAATTTCTTGGGCTTTAGGCCCAGTATTTTTCCAAATATGCTCAAAAGAAGAGCATAACTGGCTATATTAAAAGGAACGCCCAAAAACATATCAGCACTTCTCTGATACATATGACAGCTAATAGTTCCATTATTTACATAAAACTGTGACATAACATGACATGGAGGCAAAGCCATTTTGTCTATTTGCCCTACGTTCCAAGCAGATAATATATGTCTGCGACTGTCTGGATTATTTTTTAAACCTTCTAGCAAATTTTTGATTTGGTCTTTTCCATCCCATTCACGCCATTGAACACCATAGACTGGCCCAAGCTCTTTCTTTAATTCAGTATTTTCATACCCAAGATCTTTACCTTGGCTATCAGCATTGTCAGTCCATATCGTAGAAAATTTTCTAAGGTCTGTGAGCTCTTCTCTTTTTTTATTAAATCTTATTTCAGCTAATCTTCTCTCGTCACTTGAGCCTTCAAGAAACCAGAGAAGTTCTGAAACCACTCCTTTCCATGCTAATGATTTTGTAGTAACAGCAGGAAAACCTTCTGATAAATCAAAAGAAAGTTGATGTCCAAATGAAGAGATTGTCCCTGTGTTTGTTCTATCTTCTCTTCTATCACCATTTTCTAAAATATGCTTGAGAAGATCTATATATGCTTTCATGCCTTTTTCCTTAATTTATACAACATTATAAATCCAATTAGTACCATAGGAATACATAGGACCTGGCCCATGCTTAAGAAATTAGAAATAACATATCCAATATGAGCATCTGGCTGCCTAAAGAATTCAATTACAAATCTAATAAGACCATAAAATATTAAAAAAAATGAGCAAACAACTCCATGAATGTTGGATAATCTATTAACAAGCATTAATAATGTAAAAAGAATAATACCCTCACCAAAACTTTCATAAAGTTGAGAGGGATGTCTTAACAAACCATAAGGATCGGTAGGGAAAATAAAACCCCATTCACCATTTGTTTCCTTGCCATATAATTCTCCATTCAGGAAGTTACCTATTCTCACCAAACCAAGACCAATGGGCATTGCAAGTGATATGGCATCCATCAACCTAAAAAAACTTAAATTATTTTTCTTTGCAAATACAATAAAGCTAATTATGACTCCCATGAGTCCACCATGAAAGCTAAGCCCACCTTGCCACACATAGAATAATGATAATGGATTATTAAACAGTTGATCCGAACCATAGAAAAGCATATAACCCAATCTGCCCCCACACATTGCACCAATAAAGAGACCATAAAAGAAAACTAAATCATTAATTTTTTCATTGCTTATACCTAACTCAATAATAATTTTATTTGATTTAAGATATAAATATATAAATGTAGCAGACAAGATCCATGTAACTGCATAATATTGAATCTTTAAAGGCCCCACAGCTACCAAAGAAGGGTTATTAAAAAAATCTGAAAGCTCAATAATCATATTACAAACATATATAGTGATATTAAAAGCATTAAAGATACCATAAGTTTTTTCAAAATGTTTTCTGATAGATAGTGTGCAATGATAGCTCCATACCGAGCTGCAATGATGCTTGTAATTGTTATTCCAAGTAAAGCTGGAAGATAAATGTACCCTAAAGTTAGTTTCGGTAACTGCTGATTTGCAAATCCTAATAGTATGTAACCCAGCGCACCAAAAAAAGCAATTGGCACACCGCAAGCTGCAGATGTCCCAACACTAGAGGTCATGCTGAGTCCTGAAGATTTAAAATAAGGAGCTGAAAAAATTCCTCCTCCAATTCCTAAAACTGATGAAAAAAATCCAATTCCTGTTCCAACAAAATATGGTGCATTAGATTCATTATTTTTCTTCGCAAAAAGATTTAGATTAAAACTAATTTGAATTGCCATAAGTAAAACAAAAGTCCCAATAATAACTTTTAAAAGGTGACCATTAATCTGAATAGCAAAAATAGCTCCAAAAAAAGCACCAAAAATTATGCCAAGTGCAACCTGGCGAAATAATAAGAAATCAATAGCACCTTTTTTATTATGAGTATAAGCAGATGAAAGCCCTGTGAAGAATATACATGCAAGAGAGGTCCCAACAGCCAGATGTATTATTATACTGTCATTAAATCCATAACTTATAAAACATGCAACTAATACTGGCACTGTAATAATGCCGCCACCAATTCCAAACATACCAGCTACAAGGCCAGCAAATATACCTAATAATGCAAATAATATAAATTCTTCAATCATTGCAAAACATTCCTGAATACAACTGTCTTAGCTCAACTAGAGCTGAACGATATACTTCTTTTTTAAATTCAATAACGGTATGTAGAGGGTACCAATAAGGCACCCATTTATAATCAACAAACTCAGCATCTGGATCGTTGTCAAAATGAATGTTTGTATTTTTTAATAATTTAAACATAAACCATTTTTGTTTTTGGCCCTTAAAATTTTTTCTATGAAAATAATTTTTTCTTTTTTCTTTTGGAATATCGTATTTAAACCATTTTTTTGTAGTTGATAACAACTTAACACAATTACTTTCAATTCCAACCTCTTCAAATAATTCCCTTTTAGCTGCTTGTAAAGGAGTTTCACTCTTATTTATACCCCCCTGTGGAAATTGCCAACTATTTGTATTTTTTCTTTTGCATAGAAGCAAATTACCCTTATCATTAATTATAATAATACCAACATTTAATCTGTATCCTGGTTCCTTAATCATCATTAGAGTCTGTATTTATGAAAGAAAATTTAGCAATATTTGATTTAGATAATACCATTCTTAATGGCGATTCTGACTATTCGTGGATTAATTTTTTAATTGAACAAGGCTGTGTTGATAAGGAAGAATATGAGAAAAAAAATAAATATTTCTATAATCAATATCACCAAGGAAATCTTAATTATGATGAGTGGGCTGAGTTTGCTCTTACAACATTTAAAAATAAGAAACTAGAAGATTTAAATGATTTACTCCTTAAGTTCACAAGCGAAATAATAGAGCCAATGATAAACATATATGCATTAAGGCTATTACACAAACATAGCCATAATCATGATGTTATGTTGCTTGCATCTGCAACAAATTCTGTAATTGTTAACCCAATTGCAAGAAGATTAGGTTTTAAAAATATTGTGTCAACTGAAGTAGAAGTAATCGATGGTACTTATACTGGAAAAGTTCTTGGTATTCCGGCATTAGGCGAAGGGAAACTAACCAAAGTTAAGGAGTGGATGACACAAAACAATATTGGAAGCTTTGATAAAACTTTTTTTTATTCTGATTCTATAAACGATTTGCCCTTACTGTCTGCAGTAAATAAACCAATCGCAGTGAATCCTGACAACTTTCTTAGAGAGGAATGTCAAAAAAGATCTTGGGAGATCATTGATTTACCTTAACATTATTGGCTGATTTTATTAGCAACTATCTGAGCAGTCTGAGCACTTAAAGTCCAGCCTAAATGACCGTGGCCAGCATGATAGAAAACTCCTTTCATCTTACTTTCTCGAGTTATTGGCATCATGTTTGGCGTCATTGGCCTTAACCCAGCCCAGGGCGTGTATGTTTCGGTACTAACATTTGGAAAATATTTTTCCACCCATTTAAGGAGAGGTTTTATTCTATCTTGTCTTATGTCAGTATTTATACCAGCTAATTCAGCAGTTCCTGCAACCCTGAACCTATCACCCAACCTACTAGCAACAATTTTTACAGGCTGATCTATTAGTGAAACGGAGGGAGCGCATATTTTTGACGTTTCATCTTTCAAGTCTATAGTAACGCTGTAACCCTTAACAGGATAAATATTCATCTTGTCGCCAAGCTTGTTGGCAAATTTTTGAGTTCCAACTCCTGCACAAATTACAACATTATCAAATGCCTCATTCCTTACCTCATTTTCTTTTCTTGTTGTTATAACTAGTTTATCTTTTTGTCTAGTTATATGTTCAACAGTATTATCAAGTTGAAGATTAGCAAAATATTTTTCTACTAAAACTTTTTCGAGGTTGATACAAAATTTATGAATATCACCACTGGCATCAGACTTCGTATAAATTCCACCTAAAATGTTTTCATAGTTTTTGTTATTTTCGAAGGCTGGTTCAAGGCTTTTAACTTCCTCAGTCGTAAGTATGTCCCATTCCATACCTTCTTGATTTAGCCATGAGGTTTTAGCCTTGTCCAATTTAAATTCTTTTTCAGAGTCATAAAACCTTAAAATACCCTTTTTAAGCAACTCGAAATCAATGCCTTCTTCATCAGCTATTTTGAAATATATTTCTCTTGCTTTTTTAGCGAGATCTATTGTCTCTAAAGTATTTTTTTTATGTTCTCCTTTAAGGGTAGCAATTAAAAAACTAAACATCCATTTGTATTTTTGAACTTCAGGAGATGGATTAAATAATAGAGGCGCATCAGGCTTAAACATCCATTTAATTCCACTGATAACATTTTTTGTTGTATTCCAAGTTTCAGCATTGCTCGCACTAAGTTGTCCACCATTTGCATAGCTTGTTGCCATAGCTGGATACCTTCTAGAATCAAAAATTGTTACTTTGTGACCTGCTTTTAATAAAGCATATGCTGTTGTAGTGCCTGCTATTCCAGCTCCAATTACCGCAATCTTTTTCATACCGCATTGTCGCATAATGGAATCATAAATAGAGAGTTAAAAACAAAATACACTCTTTTTATTTAATAAAAATTTAGATACAATCTAAATAAGAATCATTCTCATTTAAATATATACAAAGGAAACAGTATGAGCGAATTTATTATAGTTTTTAGAGAAGTTTTAGAAGCTTCTTTAGTAGTAGGAATAATTTATTTGATTCTTGAAAAATCTAATCAGCTAAGTCATATGTTTCAGCTTTGGATGGGAATATTGGCTGCAGTCATAGCAAGTATAATTGTTGGCTATCTTGTTCTCAAAGCCAAAGACTCTCTGGGCAATGACTCGACAGCTGCTCTCTTTGAAGGAATATTTCTCTATTTAACTGCTGTTTTAATATGGTATGTAATTTTTTGGTTATCTAAGCATGTTAGTGATAGGAAAGAGCTCGAGGGTAAAACTTTAAATGCAATTAAGCTTTCATCATGGGGAGTATTTTTTGTTATATTTTTTGCGATTCTTCGAGAGGGCTTTGAAACTGCGGTCTTTTTAATTTCTAGTTTTTCTATTACTGGTTCTTTTTCATATCTTGGATTTTTTGTTGGAGCCGCCTTAGCAATTTTAATTGGATATTTAATTGTCCTGCAGGGAAGGAGAATTAATTTAAGATATGTATTTAAATATACTACTCTTTTACTAGTATTTCTGTCTGCTGGAATGGTTGCTTATGGTACCCATGAGTTTGAGGAGTATTTAGTAAAATCAGAACAAATAGAAAAAAATGAAATATATAGACCATGGGATATATTAAAGCCAGAGACTAACAGTGATGGTTTAAAGTCCTATCATCCATTTCATGACAAGGGTTCTATTGGAGTTTTCTTAAAAGGATTTTTTGGATATAACAGCAATCCAAATATACCTGAAGTTATTCTATGGATTTGCGCTTTATTTTTTGGTTTAAATATGTGGAGAAGGTTCTATTTTTAAGAATCTAGTTGGTCCATATTCTTTATAGCTTTGCTCATTTGTCGTTCTCTTGTTGAGTGCTCATTTACAGCTTTCATCATGGCATCTGCTTTTTTTAATAGATCATCAGTTGAGCTTCCAAATTTTTCAAATTCTTTTTTAAGCTTCCCAAACTCTTCCATTATCTCACTGGCTCGGCTATTTAAAGCCAGTGTCCTGAATCCCATGTGTACACTGATAAGATAAGCGGCTAGCGAATTAGGCCCCATTATTAGAACTCGCGAATCTCTAAAAATAATTTCTCTGATATTTTCAATTGAATCTATTAGCTGCATAAGTGATTCACTGGGTATATACATAATACCTAGATCTATTGTAATGCCAGATTGAATATATTTTTCTTGAATATCTGACGCATCTTTTATGACGTGTCTTTTAATTTCGTCAATTGATTTTTTAATTGCTCTTTCGTCAGAATGCTCAACAGATAACAAGTAACTATCATAGAGACCAGACGGAAACTTTGCATCAATGGGCAATAATAATCCTTCAGGCATTTTTAGAACAAACTCAACTCTTCTTCCTGAACCTTTAATAACTTCAGCATTTTTATCATATTGATTTGGATGAAAAATATCTTGCATTATTGCCTCTAATGACCATTCTCCAAATTTACCGGCGAGAGTTCCCCCAGAAAGATATCTTTTAAGTTTATCTAGAGGATCTTGAAAAGATTGAATATCTTTAGTTAGGTTAAAGAGTGTATCTTCTTGTCTTTCAATTGCTCTATCTATATCTCTTATAGATTCTTCGTTTTTTACTTTGCTTGGATCACTCTTTATATGTAAATAGATCATCCAAAGTAATAAAAAAATGATGATTACCAGCAATGTTAAAACAATCCAAAGATTCATGTTTTTTACCCAGGAAAAATTTAAAACCCTTATATAATATATACCACTTTTAATTTTATCCTATAAAATAAGCAATATGTCAGAGTCCATTTTAACTCATTTTGAAGAAATCAAGTCTAGAGGCCTGTCCATTGATATTACAAGAGGTAAACCAGATACACGCCAATTAGATTTATCTAATGACCTGCTTAAAATTAATGTAGAACCTTTTGATAATGATATTGACTTAAGAAATTATGGTGAACCTTTTGGTATTTCTGATGCTAGAAAACTTGGTTCAGAAGTCCTTCATGCTCCTCAAGACAATATTATAACAGGCGAACAATCTAGTCTTCTGCTCTCATATCAAATAATTCTTGCAAAATATCTTTTTGCTGACTCTGTCCCTTGGAAGGATTTAGATAGACCAAAATTTATATGTACAGTACCTGGATTTGATAGGCATTTTAGGATATTTGAAGATTTTGGAATAGAAATGATATCAGTGCCTTTATTAGAAGAGGGCGTCGATATAGAAAAACTAAAAGAGGCATTAAATTCTAATACAAATGTGATGGGTATATTATGTGTTCCCAGGCATTCTAATCCGTCAGGAGAGGTCTACACTGATCAAAATATCAAAGATATCTTTTCAGCTGGCAAAACTTACTCAGATGATTTTCTTTATCTTTTTGATCATGCATATTTGGTTCATGATTTCTTGCCAACTCAGGAACAAACTCCTACGTGGAAGATTGCTGAAGATAGTAAAACTGTAAATCAAACTGTTGTGGTAACTTCTTTTTCGAAAGTAACATTTGGAGGTGGTGGTATTTCTTTTATGGCTGCTAGCGGCCTTAATTTAGATCTCATTAAAAAAATTAGAGGATCAATGGTTATATGTCCAGATAAAGTAAATCAAAAAAGACATACCATGTTTTTTTCAGGCTTAGATGATATTAAAAACCACATGACCAAACATGCTGAATTAGTAAGACCTAAATTTGATATAACTTATAGAGCGTTAAGAAAACTAGATAAAGACTGTGGTAGTTTTTCCGAACCTACTGGTGGCTACTTCATAACCTTTATTTCAAAAAAACCAATAGCTTCAAGAATAATTGAGTTATGCAAAGAGGCCGGCGTTTTATTGACTGCTGCAGGTGCAACATTTCCGTATGGTAAAGATCCAAAAAATAATACTATCAGGATAGCACCAACATTTGTCGACGCAAATGAATTAGAAGTGGCAATGGATGTTTTTATTACAGCTGTTCAGATAGCACATGAAGAATATTAATTTAATTTTTTGCTTTTTTATATGGCAAATAATTTAATCCGTTAAAGCTTTCAAATATTTCTTTTATTCCTGGATGATTGCATTGCTTTTGCGATTTATCTAAGAGTAAATTTTGTTCTGAAACATAAGCTATATAAAAAATCTCTTCATTTTCAGCAAACAGGTGGTAAAAGGGCTGATCTTTACTTGGCCTAATTTGTTCCGGTATTGCTAAATACCACTCTTCGCTATTATTAAATTCAGGATCTAAGTCAAATATAACTCCTCTGAAATTTAAAAATCGATGTTTTACTATATTTCCTATAGAAAACTTTGCTTCTACTAATTTCTGCATTATATTTACAAATTAAACTATTTTGGGAAAAATGTCATGGTAGAAAATTTTTTAGTTGTGTCTGCAAATGATTTAGCAGATATAGAAATCAAAAAACATCTTGGCATAGTTCAAGGCAGTACGGTAAGGTCCAGAAATGTTGGAGCAGATATTTTTGCATCTTTCAAAAATCTTGTTGGTGGAGAGCTGGTTGGATATTCAAAGCTACTTGCAGCGTCTAGAGAGCAAGCTTATAAAAGAATGATAGAAGATGCTAAATCTAAAGGAGCTAATGCTGTTGTAGGATTTAGGTTTCAAACCTCAACAATTACACAAGGTGCTTCTGAAATTCTTGCCTATGGTACTGGTGTAAAGATATAAATAAGGAAAGATTATGAATAAAACTGAAAAAGTAGCTTTTAGAGAGGCAGTGATAGTTGTGCTTATGGGAGCCGTAATAAACTTCCCATTACAAACATTTCTATTATGGCTGACTATTGATAATTGGAGTTGGTCTAACCCATTAACTATCTCTATTTTCACCCAATCTATACTTACCTTTGTAGCCCTATTAAGAGTTTACTCAATCAGAATGAGATTCCAAAGAGGAAAATTTTAGAGATTAATCCTTCTTTTTATCTTTCTTTTTATTATGATCTTTGTGGTGTTCTTTCATTCTCATTTTCATTCTTTGATTAATCATGTCTTTACACCAAACGTCGTAGACGATTGAATAATTAGAGGCTAAATTAGATAAAGAAATTGCCTCAGCCCACTTTATATCATTCCAAGTCTTATCTTTCAGATCGCCGTATTCTTTTATTTCATCAAAAACATTATCAGCAGCAGACAAAAACCATGCCACTCCAGCTTTTGTTTCCATACATTCTTTGCCACTCATTATTTTATTTGGATGGTCTTTTTTTTCTTGTTTGTGGCCATCTGCATAAATAAAGCCAGATAAAGAAATTGCTATTATTAGTCCGCTAATTTTTTTCATTTTTACTCCTTTTATAGTACATATCTATATAGAGTAAATTATTTACAAAAAAGTTCAAAAAATTATTTACATTTAAAAAAAAATATACATAATGCATCGATATTTATACTCATAGGCACAATTCTTTTTGTCTATCAGTATGACTATCCTTGAACTTATTCAGATCGGCAGTGTTTTTTTCGGTACTTTAGTAGCCGCACCTCTTATCGTCTCTAAGAAATATAATAAGAGATTGGTAGGCCTCATTGCTGTTGCTGCTGGGAGCATCCTGGCTATGATTGTTCAGCTATATGCTGGACTATATTATTTTTTCTTTGCTTCAGCTTTTTGGTTGTTGAACTCTGCCAATGCTATTAGAAAAATGATCAGAGCGAACAGAGAATTTTATTGATAATTTTTAAAATCTTTAAATTTTAATCTAGTCAAATGTTCTGGGCTTTCATTCAAGGTATTTACCATTGCTCTCGCTACACTAGATACTTTAATAAACCTAAGATTTGAAAAAGGTCCTACCATTATGGGGTCTATGATCTTAGCCCCGAACTCAATAGCGGGTACTTCAATTCCTACATTGTTGTTTGGCCTATTTCCTAATAAGTGACTTGGCTGAGCATAAACAACTTTTTTATAGCCTATTTGTTTTATTGAATTCTCAATTTTCCCCTTAGTCTGAAGATAAAAATTGCTTGAATTTATATTTGCTCCTATTGCAGAAACAACAGATATTGACTTTGCTCCGTTTTCAAAAGCTTTTTTTGCAATATCTAGAACAATATCATGATCTATTCTAAAGAACTCTTTCCTTTTGTTTTTTTTGATGTGAATCAATTCGGCAGTCTTTAATTTCATACCAATAGCAATATAGACATGATCAAAATGAGGAAAATCAACCTTATTAAGATTTTCAAAATCAACATTTATCTCTTTGTGTTTGCTGGATAAACTATGTAACGGCTTTCTTGTAAATAAAGTTATATCCTGATCTCTTTCATTTAGACATTTAAGTATTTCGCCACCAACAAGACCAGAAGCTCCAATTAATAAAGATTTAATTTTTGTCATGAAGTATTTCCAATATTATGAAGTCTACAAGTTCCTCAATAGATAGCATTCCATCTAATGTAACTTGTGCCCATTTTTCATACATGGGCCTTCTCTCAAAATATACAGATTCAATAGAAGTTCCAATTGGGGCAGCTAAACCTCTTTTTTGACCGCTCCCAATTCTTTCTTTAATTACTTCAATCGGAGTTGAAATATATATTAATTTCGAAAAAGAGCTCAAATACTCCATAGATTTTTTTGAATAAACAGCACTACCTCCTGTTGAAATAATTTCTATATCATTACTCAGATTTAGGATTACTCCTTCTTCAGCTAATCTTACGAACTTGTAACCTTTATCAATCTTTAAATCTTCTAGTGATTGATTAAACTTTTTTTCAATCAACGCATCAGTATCAGTAAATGCAACACCTAATTTATTTGATAATGCCCTTCCAAGTGTTGATTTGCCACATCCAGCCATCCCAATAAAAGTTAGATTATTCATACGAGCCTGAAAAAGTATTTGTTGCCTTTATAAGTTCATGGGTTATTTCTGATTCAAATGCAGTGTGACCAGAAGAGGGCGCTATTATTAGCTTTGCCTCAGGCCAATTTTGAGATAATTCCCATGCAGTACTCATTGGGCATACAATATCGTATCTTCCTTGAACTATTACAGTTGGGATGTCTTTAATAATAGAAATACCAGATTTTATTAACTGATTTTCATGATTAAGAAACCCTTGGTTTATAAAATAATGATTTTCAATGAGAGCAAAAGCTAAAGCAAATTTAGGATCTGAAAAACTATTAGCCATATCAGGATTATAGTTAAGGGTGCTTGTAGATCCCTCCCATCTAGACCATGCTATCGCAGCATCTAATTTCTTTTTTTCATCATTGCCTAAGAATATCTCATGATAAGCAGCCATTAAATTATCGCGTTTATTTTCTTCTATAGGCTCTAGAAATTTCTGCCATGCTTCAGGAAAAATATTGCTAGCTCCATCTTGATAAAACCATTCCAGCTCTTTTTTTCTGAGCATAAAGATTCCTCGTAAAACCATTTCGCTAACTGAATCAGGATAGGTCTGAGAATATGCTAGAGATAGAGTGCTACCCCACGAGCCACCAAATACTAGCCATTTCTTAATTCCAAGTTTTGTTTTAATGCTTTCAATATCTTCTACTAAATCCCAAGTTGTATTATTTTCAAGACACCCATGAGGAAGGCTTCTACCGCACCCCCTTTGATCAAAAATTACAATATGATATTTTTTAGGATCAAAAAATCTTCTTACCTGAGTGCTTCCCCCACCTCCTGGGCCTCCATGAAGAAAGACAGCTGGTTTTCCATAAGGGTTTCCACATTGCTCGAAGTAGATTTTATGACCATCTTTTTCAATAAAATCAGAATTAAAAGGTTCGCATGGTGGGAATAGTGATAAAAGTTGAGTCATTTCTATTAGCTATACTTTTTTTTAAGTGATTTCAATTCACCTGAAAGGACCACTTCTTTATTTTTAAAGAATAGTTCATGATTTTGTTCAACGATTTCAAGATCATATAAATAATTAATCATAATCCCATAAGATTGAGCCATCCCCTTTTCAGAAGGGTCTCCGTTTAAATTAATTTTGTGGAGTATTGCGCCATTACCAAGATGAAATCTTGCAACAGGGTCATTGGGCAAATTATCTTCTCTGTCTGATTCTGTTAAATATAAGAATGTTTTCTTAAGAAGATTTTCATCATCATCTATATTGTTAATACAGTTTTCATAAGTTACGGGTGCTTTATTTTTCATCCACCTCATAAGGCCTGGAACTGGCGACAGGGTTACAAATTTATCCAAACCAGATATTTCTTGTTTTAATTTATGAGCTACTTTCTTAATCAAAAAATTTCCAAAAGAAATACCAGCGAGTCCATCCTGACAATTTGAAATAGAATAAAAGACAGCTGTATTGATTTCTTTATATTCAATTTCATTTCTATCAATTTTTATGACGCTTTCAATAGATTCAGGTATTTGATTTGTTAAGGCAACTTCAACAAAAATTAGAGGATCTTCAGGTATAAGCGGATGAAAGAATGCAAAACATTGCCTATCATTTGGAGCTAATCTGGCCCTAAGATCGTCCCAAGAGTTGATTTCATGAACCGCCTCATATTCAATTATTTTCTCTAGAACATTTGCAGGTGTTGACCAATCTATTTTTTCCAATACTAGAAATGATGAATTGAACCAATATTTAAATAACTTTAGAAGCCCAGTATCAAGAGACTTTAAATGCACTTTTCCGTCTTTTAGAAGAGATTTAATCCTTTCTCTCAGCTTAATAAGTCTATGAGTTCCTCCGGGCGTTGCATTTAGTCTTCTAAATAACTCAATCCAGCTTGGCTCAGAATAAGTGCCAATCAAACCAAGATTTTTATCATTTTTGTTATTAGAGTAAGCTTCAATATTCTTTAGTAGAGATTCTGTATCTATATCATAGGCTTCAAGTAAATAAGAAAGATATTCATCTAAATCATCATTAGTCTTTGCTTCTAGCAAATCAAGCAGATGTCCAGCAAATGCTATTGATGAAACCTCGCCTGTTGTTGACATGACAGAATCAGTTGCTTTTTTTATATCTTGATGCAGAGTGCCAAAGTCATGAATTCCAAATCTGCTTAGATTAAGCCCGCTCTTCATTATTGAAGAAATCATATTTTGGAAAAAGCTCATACTTAAATTATACTTTACAACCTTGTGTTATATGAATTAATAAAAAATAGATGTCAATCTAATACCTAATTTTCTCAATGCTAAAAAAAAATTCAAATAATAATTACTATATTCATCCTGAAGGATGGAAATTCGCTTTAATTTTCTTTGTTACGTCCTATCTAATTTCTTTATTGTATGTACCGGCTTCTTTTTTGGGTTACATACTGACCTTGTTTACTCTCTGGTTTTTTAGAAACCCAGAAAGAATAACTCCAGAAATCCCTTATTCAGTTATTAGTTCCGCAGATGGGAAGGTATGTTTAATCGATAAGGCATGTCCACCCAAGGAAATAGAAATGGGATCAGGTGAAATGCTTCGCATTTGTGTCTTTATGAATGTATTTAATGTTCATATTAATAGAAGCCCAATCGCAGGAACAATTCATAAGATTGTATATAAAGAAGGTCATTTTTTTAATGCCAGTCTAGATAAAGCAAGCGAAAAAAATGAAAGAAGTAGCATTGTGGTTGAAAATCAAAAAGGAACAAAAATAGTTGTTGTTCAAATAGCTGGTCTAATAGCTCGAAGAATCCTTGGCTTTATCTCAACAAATCAAAGTATAGATCAAGGGGAGAGATATGGATTAATAAGATTTGGCTCAAGAGTTGATATTTATTTACCATTGAATTCAAATTTAAATTGTAAAGTAGGTGATAAAGTTATAGCTGGGGAAAGTGTTATTGCAACACTAGATGAAGGCTCATGAAAAGATTGAACTTAAGATCCATGATACCAAATTTGATTACATTGTCAGGATTAAGTTTTGGATTAAGCTCTGTCAGATTTGCTATTGAAGGAGAGTTTAGTTTGGCAATAATTTGTATTCTATTTGCTGCTGTATGTGATGTACTTGATGGAATGCTTGCTAGATATCTTGATAGTGAATCAGATCTTGGCTTCCAACTTGATTCTCTTTCAGACTTTCTAAGCTTCGGAATAGCTCCCGGAATTTTAGTATATATGGCTATTTTTTATGAAAGTGGCAGTATCGGTATTTTTGCTACCTTAATTTTTATTATTTTTTCTTGTCTGCGATTAGCCCTTTTTAACGTTTTGCACGAAAAATCTAAGCATGATGAAACTCAAAGGATAGATTTTTTTACAGGTATACCAACTCCAGCAGGTGCTATTTTAATATTACTCCCTCTTACCCATATCTTTATGGGGTTCGAATGGGCTTATGAAAATATAAATTTTGTTGCTGGCTATATAATCTTAATAAGTGGCTTATTAGTAAGCAAGATTCCAACTTTCTCTTTAAAGGGTAGAGGACTTCCAATAAGATCAAAATTTACATTTCTTATTTTATTTTCTTTATTAGTACTAAGTTTGATTAATCTGCCATGGCACACTCTAAATGTTTTGGCATTAATCTATTTATTTACTATTCCTTTTTCAGTTTTTTCTTGGCAAAAAGAAAGATATAAAACTTAAATTAAAAATAATCAGATATCATTTTATCTGTTACTTCCCACAACCTAGTAGCTTCGTCACTGTCTATTGCCCAATCCGCAACTCCAAAAAATCTATGTTGCGATTCGTCTAAATTCTCTTTTAGTTCTGCAATATCACAATTTTCGCAAAACACACCACCAATATTGTTAAGCTCAGGATTTGTAGCACACCAGAGTGTTGTAGACGCTCCTTGGGTTGGACTTTTAAAAAAATTAGCAGCTAAATTTGATAAAGATCCATCTTCTTTCTTCCATCCTAGAGCTACCATTTCTTCATTTGCTAGATGTCTTTGGAGAGGAGTAATAATGCCACCTGGATGAACAGCAAAACCCCTAACCCCATTGTTTTTCATTCTTCTATCGAATTCTACAGCTAAGAGTGATGAAGCTGTTTTTGATTGACCATAGGCAGACCACTTATTATAGGCGCTATTTTCGTAATGTATGTCATCCCATAAAATCTTGGTAATGGTATGTGCAGATGAAGATAGGCTTACTAATCTTGATTCTCCATTTTTATTAAAACTATCCATTAATTCTTTTGTTAAAAGATGATGACCAATATGATTAACCGCAAACTGGCTCTCCCATTTATTACCAACTCTTGTTTCTGGGCAGGCCATTATCCCTGCATTATTAATCAGAATATCAAGATTTATATTTAGCTCATGGAATGATTCTGTAAACTTTGTTACTGAATTAAGATCAGCAAGATCCATTTCAAATATGTCTCCTTCAGGGACTATGTCTTTTAATTCTAATTGCGCAATGTCTTTTCTTTTTGCTGGAATTATTGTTCTTGCTCCCTTACTCCTAAAAGCTTTAGTTGTTTCTAGGCCAATTCCAGAATAACCACCAGTAATAATTATATTTTTATTATTAAGATCTATATTATTAAGCACTTCACTTGGCTCAGTCTTTTGCCCAAAACCTGAATTGGTTGGTCTTTGTAAATCAGAAATCATTGTAGGTGCCTCATTGTATATTTTATATCTTTTCTAAAAGATTAAAGCTTTGAATATAAAGAATCAATCAGCAAGTTAGCTGTTTTATATAAATCTTTTGATGCGTGCATTTCGTTACAAAGAAATGAGAAGCCTATTTTTTTATCAACATCACCAAATGCTACAGCTCCGCCCATCCCAGCATGACCAAATATTGAGCCCATAAACCTAGGAGCAAGATTCACTT
>Ga0233395_1000061_pt1 | contig 55856 bp, 62 predicted proteins | sample 27DmetaG_FD_186029 | JGI IMG/M metagenome (GOLD analysis project Ga0233395, IMG submission 186029) | Seawater microbial communities from Monterey Bay, California, United States - 27D | ecosystem: Environmental > Aquatic > Marine > Coastal | place: USA: California | collected 2016-10-12 | reverse complement strand
GCGGAGCTACGCGCATGCCCTTTGAACTGACCACTTATGAAGCCTATGATTTCGCCAACCGTCGACACATCGGCCCATCCCCCTCCGAGATGGAAGAAATGCTGCGCACCATTGGCTTTGACAGTCTGGATGCGTTGATTGATGCGACCGTGCCAGAGGCCATCCGCCAAAAGGCTGCGCTCGATTTCGGCCCAGCCAAGTCAGAGCGCGATGCGCTGCATCATATGAAACAAGTGGCCAGTAAAAACCAAGTCCTGACCTCCCTGATTGGTCAGGGCTATCATGGCACCACCACGCCAGCGCCGATCCTGCGCAATATTTTGGAAAATCCTGCTTGGTACACCGCCTACACGCCCTATCAGCCAGAAATTTCGCAAGGGCGGCTTGAAGCTTTGCTGAACTACCAAACGATGGTCAGCGATCTCACTGGGCTGGATATTGCCAACGCCTCTTTGCTCGATGAGAGCACAGCGGCCGCAGAGGCGATGACCATGGCGATGCGCTCTGCCAAGTCAAAATCACACACCTTCTTTGTTGATGAGAATTGCCATCCACAAAATATCGCTGTGATTCACACCCGTGCGGAGCCTTTGGGGATCGAAGTGGTTGTGGGTTGCCCAGATGACTTGGATGCCAGCGCAGTATTTGGCGCCATATTCCAATATCCCGGTACCTATGGGCATGTGCGCGATTTTACATCGCAAATTGCGGCCCTGCATGCGCATAAAGCCTTGGCCATTGTTGCCGCCGATCCGCTGTCTTTGGCATTGCTCAAAAGCCCCGGCGAGATGGGTGCGGATATCGCCATTGGCTCAACGCAGCGCTTTGGCGTGCCCATGGGCTATGGGGGACCGCATGCGGCCTATATGGCCACTCGGGATGCATTCAAACGCTCAATGCCCGGCCGGATCATCGGCGTCTCAGTCGACAGTCGCGGCAATAAAGCGCTGCGCCTGGCGCTGCAAACCCGCGAGCAGCACATTCGCCGCGAAAAAGCCAATTCAAATGTGTGTACCGCCCAGGCGCTTTTGGCTGTGATTGCCTCCATGTATGCGGTCTATCATGGGCCGGACGGTATCAAAGCCATTGCACAATCCGTACACCGGAAAACCAGCCGCCTGGCCAAAGGGCTGGAAGCCATGGGCTTTGATGTACAGCCTGAAGTCTTCTTTGACACGATCACCGTGAAGGTTGGCAATCTTCAGGGGGTCATCCTTCAGGCCGCAGTCGCCAATGGCATCAACCTGCGCAAAATTGACTCGGACCGCGTCGGTATCAGCCTTGATGAGCAAACCCGTCCAGAAACCATTGAGGCCGTTTGGCGTGCCTTTGGCGGCGATATGAAAGATGACAGCCAAGCCAATCGCGCCTACCGCCTGCCCGCATCCATGCTGCGCGACAGCGCCTATCTCACCCATCCCATTTTTCACCTCAACCGCGCCGAGGCCGAAATTACGCGCTACATGCGCCGCCTTGCCGACCGCGATTTGGCGCTGGACCGGGCTATGATCCCACTGGGCAGCTGCACGATGAAGCTGAATGCCACCATTGAGATGATCCCGGTGACTTGGCCAGAATTTGCCAATCTACACCCCTTCGTGCCAGTCGATCAAGCGCGCGGCTATCATGAGATGTTTGCAGATCTAAATGCCAAGCTGTGCGACATCACTGGCTATGACGCCATCAGCCAGCAGCCCAATTCAGGCGCGCAGGGTGAATATGCCGGCCTGTTGACCATCCGCAAATACCACGCAGCCAATGGGCAAGCGCATCGCAATGTCTGCTTGATCCCCACATCCGCCCATGGAACCAACCCAGCCTCCGCACAAATGGTTGGCTATAAGGTTGTTGTGGTTGGATCGGATGCCGATGGCAATATCGACGTCGCCGATTTCCGTGCCAAGGCCGAGCTGCACAAAGATGCTCTGGCCGCCTGTATGATCACCTATCCCTCGACCCATGGGGTCTTTGAGGAAACTGTCCAAGACGTGTGTAAAATTACCCATGACTGCGGCGGTCAGGTCTATATTGATGGGGCCAATATGAATGCCATGGTCGGCCTGTCGCGTCCTGGCGATATTGGCGGCGATGTCTCACACCTCAATCTGCATAAAACCTTCTGCATTCCCCATGGCGGCGGCGGGCCGGGCATGGGCCCCATTGGGGTAAAAGCCCATTTGGCCGCGCATTTACCCGGTCACCCAGAACATGGCGGCGAGGTCGGGCCCGTATCCGCGGCACCGTTTGGATCGCCCTCGATTTTGCCGGTGAGCTGGGCCTATATCTTGCTAATGGGCGGTGAGGGTCTCACCCAAGCGACGAAAGTGGCTATTTTGAATGCCAATTACATCGCTGCGCGTCTCAGCGGCGCCTATGACATTCTCTATACCTCCAAAACCGGGCGGGTTGCGCATGAATGTATCATCGACACAAGACCACTCAACGAGGCGGCAGATGTCACTGTAGATGATTGCGCCAAACGCCTCATGGATAGCGGTTTTCATGCCCCCACCATGAGCTGGCCGGTCACAGGCACTTTGATGGTTGAGCCGACGGAATCCGAGCCCAAGGCTGAGCTGGATCGCTTCTGTGACGCCATGCTCTCGATCAGAGCGGAAGCGCAGGAGATTATTGATGGCACAATGGATCGCGTCAATAACCCACTGAAAAACGCACCCCATACGGTTACGGATTTGATCGAAGCCTGGGACCGGCCCTATAGCCGCGAGCAGGCTTGCTATCCCGCGGGCGCTATGCGGGGCGACAAATATTGGGTGCCTGTGAACCGTGTGGACAATGTGCATGGTGATCGCCACCTGATCTGCACCTGCCCGCCTCTGGAGGCCTATGAAGAGGCCTGATAGCGGGTCGGGTCAAATGCGGATAAATCGGCATTATTGGGTTGATTGCTGACCATATCAGCAATCAACCGCCCCGTCTTTGGTCCAGCGGTCAGGCCTATATGCTGGTGACCAAAAGCCATGTGGCCATTGCCGATTGCAGTGGCTGGCCCGATGAGCGGCAGGCTGTCGGTGGTGGCAGGCCTGCGCCCCATCCATTCGCTCATGTGCTCATAGGTCAAGTCGGGAAACAGTGCTGCAATCTGGCGTTTGACGAGGTCTAAGGGCCTATCCTGCGCCGGCGCCTCAGTGCTGGCGAATTCCACCACACCCGCGCATCGGATCCGTCCTTCCATCGGGGTCACAACAAATTTGCCGGCAGCAACCATCATGGGCGCTTTGGGCATGGCGCTGGGGTTATGCAGCTCAATGTGATAACCGCGCTCGCTCTCTAATGCCAGACGCTTGATCCCAAGCTTTTTAGCCATCTTGCCCGACCAAGCCCCCATGGCCAAAACAATATGATCGCCAGTCACCGGGCCCTGATCGGTAATCAATGCCTTATAGACGCCATCTTGCAGCTCAATATCATCGATTTGCGCGGCGACCACCGTACCGCCTTCCGCTTGAAAATGAGATAAAAGCGCAGCCAGATAGGCCCCCGGATCTGAAATACGGCCACTGTTTTTATAACACACAACCTTGGCAAATTGAGTGCTATAGAGCGGATCTCTTGCGGCATATCCGGCCCCATCTAGCTCCTCAATCTCATAGCCATGCGCCCGGCGCAGTGCCCGGCCCGGCTCATCCGCGAGATAGCTGGCCTCTGTGGCATAGCCAAAGCAGAAATCTTCGTCACTGATAAACCGCTCTGCTCCGGTCCCTTTGGCCAGTGATTGATGCTGGGCGTGGCTGTCGGACAAAAGATAAGACAAAGACCGGGCACAATGCGCCACATGATCTACGCGCGCAAAGCTGAGATATTTCATCAAAAAAGGAAACAGGCGTGGCAGATAGCGCCATTGCAAAAATAGCGGCTCATCTCGGCTGAGCAGCATTTTTGGCAGTTTCCAAGCCAATCCAGGCACCGGCACGGGCAAAATCGCTCCCGCTGCCAAAACGCCAGCATTGCCGTAACTGGTACGCATTGCCCCATCCATGCGGTCTACAAGCGTGACCGCGTGACCTGCACGTTGCAGCCAAATAGCCGTAGAAACTCCAACGATACCGGCACCGGCAATCACAATATGAGCCATGATATTTACCTTTATTCTGTCGAGGCCAAAAGCCGCAAGACCGCCGATCCTTAACGCTGCGCATCAAGTCATATCGAATAGAAATCTTGAAGCAAACCAAAAGCTGGGTTACCGTTTTTTTACGGCGGTTTGCCGACAAGGAGATAAATTATGAACATGAAAAAACGACTGCTGGCCACAACGGCCGCAACGCTTGTCAGTGGTGCCGTTATGGCCGCCGATGACGGGTTGGTTGTTCTCGATTGGTCGGGCTATGAAGACGAAGGATTTTTCCAGAAATATATCGCAAAGCATGGCGATGTACCGACCTTCTCTTTCTTTGGTGAAGAAGAGGAAGCTTTCCAGAAACTGCGTGCCGGTTTCAGAGCGGATGTCTCGCACCCTTGCAGCCAATCTGTGTCAAAATGGCTGGAAGCTGGCCTGCTAGAGCCGCTTGACACCTCACGGATTGACCTGTGGGACGATGTGAATATGGAGATGAAAGAAGCCTTCAAGTTTAATGGGGAGTATTATCTTCTGCCAATGGATTGGGGCACAACTGCATTGACCTATCGCACCGATATGGTCAATATGGCGCAAATGGACAGCCTCGCTGTTTTCCTTGATCCCGCCTATGCTGGCCGGATTGCTCTGCCAGACAATGTCGATGACATCTACGCTTTGGGCTATTTGGCCAATGGGGTCACGGATTGGACCAAAGCCACCGACGCTGATTTTGAAACCGCCTCTGCCTGGCTGCGTCAAGCACATCAAAATGTGCGAGCCTATTGGGCCGATGGTGCCGAATTGGCGCAATTGATGGGCAGCGGTGAGGTTGTCATCTCTTGGGCCTGGAGCGAAACCCCTGCAACCATGGCCGCAGAGGGCCTGCCAGTCGAAGCCAACCGCTCGACAAAGGAAGGCTCTTCGAGCTGGTTCTGCGGCTATGTGAATTTGGCAAATGGACCCAACCCAGAAGACAAAATGTATGACTTTTTCAATGCATGGATGGACCCCGGCTCGGCAAATTATATCGTGTCGGAATGGGGCTATGGCCACGGCAACCAAACAGCCATGACAGCCATTGGCGCAGAAGGCTTGGCAGAAGCAGGCCTTGGCCCGGTGGACGTGCCAGTCCTAGCGCAGGTGCCAATGAACCAAGCTCTGCGTGAAAAAATGATCGCGGAGTTTGAGAAGATCAAAGCCGGTTTCTAAAGCGCCTGAACACGCAAAGACAAAGAGCGTCCCTTGGGGCGCTCTTTTCGCGAGCTCTGTGTCGAACACACTACGCGGGATGTGAGAGGTCATAGCCAACCACCGAGCCAATTCTGTTGAAATGCGTTATGCAGAGGTTATTTTACTTGTCGAAAAACCTAACAGCAATTGCTGCAGGCTCTCTTTAAACATTACCGCAACAACAGCAGTGCAACAGGGCTCCATCCCACTCGGGCCGGATCGCCCGCTGCCAGCACCTTGCGGCCCGCGGTATTGCGCATCGTCACAGTCACCAGCGCCTCTGTTTGTGGCAGTATCACGTCATAATAGGTCATATCGCCGTAGTAGAAGACCTCAGACACCACCGCTTCTATTTCACGCTCAGCGGTTTGCCCCTCCGCCAAAATGCTCAACATTTCCGGACGAATGCCGACGGAATGGCAACCGTCTACCCCTCCGGGGGCTTGCGACAGGGGCAAGGTGACCTTGCCCAAAGATTGGACGTCCACTTCGACCTTATCGCCCTGCGTGCCAAGGATTTTGGCCTCCAGAAAGTTCATCATGCCGATAAAATTGCCCACGCGCCTCGAGCAGGGCTTGCCATAAAGCATCTGCGGTGTGGCCACCTGGGCGATTTTGCCGTCAAACATGACCGCGATGCGATCAGACATGGTGAGCGCCTCCTCTTGATCGTGGGTAACGAGGACAAAGGTGATGCCAACGGCCCTTTGCAAGCGGCGCAATTCTGACTGCATTTGCTCGCGCATCTTTTTGTCTAGCGCCGAAAGTGGCTCATCAAGAAGCAGAACCCGCGGTTTGAGGACCAAAGCCCGTGCCAGCGCAACCCTTTGACGTTGCCCGCCAGACAGCGCATGCGAGGCGCGGCTGTCAAAGCCTTGCAGACCCACCATGGAAATGGCCTCCGACACCCGCTTTTGGATCTCAGCTTTCGGCAAGCGGCGAGCCTTCAGCCCATAGGCGACATTCTCAGCCACGCTCATATGCGGAAAAATTGCATAGCTTTGAAACACCATATTGGTTGGGCGCTTATTGGCCGGCACCCCATCCATGGATGCACCATCAATATGCAGGCTGCCTGCCGAGGGGGTCTCAAAACCCGCGATTGAGCGCAGCAAGGTCGTCTTTCCACAGCCCGATGGGCCTAGGAGCGAGAAAAACTCCCCGGTGCGAATGTCCAAATCAATCTGCGACAGCGCTTGAAAATCACCATAAAATTTATCAACTCCACTGAGTTGAATAATGGGCTGTTTCATAGGAATCCCCCCGAATTCTCAATGCCAGTTTTCTTGAGGCCACGCCGGCGAAAATAATCTGCAAGGACCAGCAAGCTGATTGAAAGCACCAGCAATAATGTGCCCAAGGCCATCAAGCTGGGCAATTTTTGCGGGAAGCGCAATTGCCCCCAAATATAAACTGGCAGGGTCGGCTCGGTCCCGGCCAAGAAAAAGGCGATAATAAACTCATCAAGAGAGATGGTAAAAGCAATCAATAAGCTCGCCACGATCCCCGGCATCACCAGTGGAAAAATCACCAACCAAAAAGTGTTCCACCGAGTTTGACCCAAATCAATCGAGGCCTCTTCAAGGCTTCGATCCAAATTCATAAAGGCCGAGGATAAAATCGCGATGCAAAACGGCGTGCAAATTAAGATATGCCCCAAAATAATCGTAAACAAAGACAGGTCAAATCCAAGCTGTATGATCACGACCAAAAGCGACACACCGATAATGATCTCAGGCAGCACCATAGGCAGCATGATGAAACCCATGATGGAGCGCCGAGCGGGAAAGGCAAAGCGGGTCGAGGCCCGCGCAGCCAGAACGCCAAAGATTGTTGAGACCACCGCCGTCGTCACCGCAATCATCAGGCTGTTGCGCACGGCCACATGCAGCGCCTCAGTCGATTGCAGCACTTCAAACCATTTTGTTGTGAAGCCCTTCAACGGAAAAGACACAATGCTGCTGTCATTGAAGGCGAAGACCGGCAAAAGAATGGCCGGCGCATAGAGAAACACCAAAAAAAGAGCAACATACCATTTAAACAGATATCCCTTGCCACGCATCATTTGGGTCCTCGCATAAATTTCCTATTCATCCAGACGAATACCAAGGTCACACATGTCACGATGACCATAGCAGAAATGGCCAAGGCTGCCCCTAAGGGCGCATTATTTGCCTTTTTGAACTGCAACTCGATCATATTGGAAATCATCAACCCATTCGGACCACCCACCAATCGCGGCGTGACGTAATCGCCGATGGTGGGAATGAAAACAATGATGGTCGCCGCAATCACGCCTGGCATCGACAAGGGCAATGTCACCCGCAAAAACCGACGCAGCCTGTTGTCGCCCAAGTCCTCTGCCGCTTCAATCAAAGAGCGGTCCACCCGCTCCAGCGCGACGAAAATCGGCAAAATGGCGAAGGGCACCCAAGAATGGGCCAATGTCAACACCACTGCGTTTTGATTGTATAAGATAAAGCTCAAAGGCTGTTCAATCAGCCCAAGCCCCATGAGGCTGCCATTAACCACCCCGTTATAACCCAAGATCACCTTCCAAAGAAAAATTCGCATCAGATAGCTGGTCCAAAACGGGATCGTAATCAAAAAGATCCATATGGCTTTGCGCTTGGGCGTAACATGAAAAGAGATAAAATAGGCAACAGGATAGGCCAAAAGCACCGTTAAAGCCGTCACAAATATTGAGATCTTGAGCGAGCGGGCCATCAGATATTGATACATTGGCTCGCTCCAAGCCGTCTTGTAATTCTCAAGCGAAAAACTGCGATCTAAGGTCAGATAGTTTTGTGTCCAAAAACTGAGCGCCAGCACCATGATCAGAGGGACAGCCAACATCAAAAGCGTAAACACCAGCGTGGGGCTAATCAAAGCCATCCCCTGTGCGTCCTCACCCCGCAGCCGTTTTCGCAACCCAGTCACCTATTAAATCCCCTTAGCCAAAAGCGTATCATTGACATGCGCCATTTGCCCCGGTTTGGGTGGAACCGGCTGCTCCATAACCGGCAAGAGCCGGCGCAAATGGTCGTGATAGGTCTTCACCCCATATTCCAAATCCGACAATATAACGCCATCATAGGCAGAGGATTTTGTCGCCTCGCAAGACCAAACCATAAGCATCTGATCCTCTTCAGCCGTATCGCGGTCAATCCGTCCACTCAAATAGCGCGCGGCCTTCATTTCGCGGCTTTCCTTTGCACGCCTGTAGCACATTCCGCGCTGCACCGTTTGTTCAGCAGATTGAGGCACTTCTTGGTAGTAAATAACACTGTCGGGATAAAGGCCGAGAACGAAATTGGGAAACATGCCAAAATAGATCCATTGGCGCCTTTGATGCAACGGAAGCTGATCTGCCTCTGGCAAAATCTCGCGGTATTTCCTCACACTCCAGCGATGACCATAGGCCTCATTGAAAGTCCCAACCGACCGCGAAGTACCATTGACGTAGGGCTCATCAAAGTAGCCATCGCCATAGAGCTGATGCAGCCCCGGATGGGCTTGGCGCACATGATAGCCCTCATTGTCCACATCGCGCACAGATTTCCAATTCACCGGCAGGAGATCATCCATCGAGTTGCTGTCGGTGGGCACCATATTGGCCAAATCATAGGGGGCAATTTCATCGTCAAACCGGGCCAAAACCTCAGCCACAGAAGGCTGGGGACCGGCTTGGAACCGAATGAAGACCAGGCCATTCCAGATTTCCATCTCCAGCGGTTTCAGGCCCCATTTCTCAGCTTGCATCGGCGGAAAACTGTCCCGATTGGCGATTCCGCGCAGCCCACCGTCCAAATTATAGGCCCAACCATGATAGGGGCAGACCATCGCTTTATTACAGACCCCACGCGCTTCGGGCACAATCCGCGATCCACGATGCCGGCATAGGTTGTGAAAGGCGCGCAAAATGCCGTCATGACCGCGGATCACCAGCGCCCGCTCACCGGCCACATCAAAGGTGACATAGGCGCCAATATCTGCCGCTTCATTCACATGGCAGACAAATTGCCAATGGGTTTTGAACAGGGTCTCGCATTCAAGTTCAAACAATTCCTGCGAAAAATAGGCCCAACCGGGCAAGCCAGAGCGGTCCCAATCTTTTGGCAATGCGATATCTGCAGTCATATAGGGCTCCAATCAATATGCCCCTGTATGGAACAACTTGACCCCTCAAATATCAACACAAATTTCGTCAACCATCCGGAATTCATGCGCATCCGCCCCGTAGGTTGGTCTCTAACTGCGCAGCCAAAACAAGGTAATGGCGGGGAAAGCCACGAGCAAAATCACCCGCGCAATGTCAGAGGCCACGAAATACATCACCACCTTGTAGGTCTGCACCAGGGGCGTGCTGCGATCCATCGCATTGATGACAAAAAGGTTCATGCCGACGGGAGGGGTAATGAGTCCAACTTCCACCACGATCAACACCAATATTCCAAACCAAATGGCGATGTGCTCTTGGCTCATGCCAAAGTCAAGTTCCACGATGACCGGAAAGAAGATCGGAATGGTCAATAAAATCATCGACAAGCTATCCATCAAACAGCCAAACACCAGGTAGAACAGCAAAATCAGAGTCAGGACCACCCAGGGGCTAAAGCCTTGGCTCACCACAAAGTTCGAAATTTCTTGCGGCACCTGTGTCAGAGCCAGAAACCCGTTGTAAAAAGCCGCACCGAGAATGATGAAAAAAATCATTGCACTGGATTTCGCGGTGACAAGGAAGCTCTCAATCAAGGTGCTACGGGTCAAACCTTTGTTCATCCAGGCGATGAAACCAGTGCCCGCCGCGCCAACCGCTGCCCCTTCCGTGGGTGTAAACCAGCCCTGATAGATACCGCCGACGACCAAGGCAAATACCATCAACACCGGCCAGACTTTAATCAAGGCCGCAAAGCGTTCGGCATAGGGCACCGGCGCTTTCACACCTGCCGCTTCCGGGTGCAGTCGGACATAGATAGAAATGGCGATCACATAGCCAAGTGCTGCCAAAATTCCTGGAATGAAGGCTGCAAGAAACAGTTTGGCAATGTTTTGCTCGGTTAAAATCGCATAGATGACCAAGACAATTGAAGGCGGAATCAAAATGCCTAAGGTGCCACCCGCTGCCAAAGTGGCGGTGGAAAAGCCACCAGAATATCCGTATTTACGCAATTCAGGCAAAGCGACCCGCCCCATGGTCGCCGCAGTGGCCAGTGATGAGCCGCAAATCGAGCCGAACCCGGCGCAAGCCCCAATCGCCGCCATAGCAATGCCCCCCTTGCGATGGCCTAAAAAGCTCTCAGCCGCTTTGAACAGAGCGCTGGACATGCCCCCCAGGGTCGCAAAATGCCCCATCAGCAAAAACATCGGCACGATCGACAAAGAATAGCTGGAAAACGTGCTAAAGGTTTCAGACTTCAAGCGGGCCAGCGGCAAATTGAAACTGCCGGTGGTGAAATATAGCCCCACCAAACCCACCAAAAACATGGCAAGACCAATGGGCACGCGGATGAAAATCAATATCAGCAGAGCCGGAAAAGACGCCAAGCCAATCTCTAAGTTGCTCATAGGTCCAGCCCTGCCTCTTGAGACAATATATCGGCCCCACGCAGCAATTCCACCGCGCGAATACCGGCCAAATACAAAGCAATCACCGCTGTCAGAATGGATCCTGACAGGCTGGCCGCATAGGCCCACCAAATCGGAAATTGCAACAAAAAGGTGGTGTCGCCATAGCGCTGTTTTGACAGCATACCATTGTAAAGCTGATAGGCGATTACGATCAGGACAGCGGCAAAAATCACATCAATGCAAAACTGCAACGCTCGATTAACCCGGGTTGGCAATTTTGCTGTAAAAATATCGACAGAGGCATGGCCTGCGGAAATTTGGCACAAGGGCAAAAAAGCGAAAATGGCAAAGGCCACACCCGCTTCGACCAATTCGAAGTCACCATTGATCGGCCCGATACCCAAAGCCAGCGCCCAAGCCGAAAGGCCGGGCATCACAGTGCCAACCCAGCCGTGCAGCACCCCGTTTAAACTGCGTCCAATTACGGACAAACAAATCAAGATAATCAAAAGAGTTAAAACCAGCCCACCGCAGATCGCCATGAAACGCGCTGCCTGCGTCGCCAAATTCCTCATGTAACCGCCCCGTCTTAGAAATAGAAAAACGCTGCGCGAAACACCCCGCGCAGCGTTACTTGTGGATTAGCGATTTAATTTGCGTTCATCAATGCGGTTGCTTGATCAATCATAGCCTGCCCATCGAGCCCGCGGCCAGTCATCTCTTCAATCCATGCCCCATAGACGGGCTGGGCCGCATCGGCCCAAACGGCCGATTGTGCCGCGTCCAAGGTGATGATCTTATTGCTCCGAGCCACCGCTACATCGCGGCCGGGTGTGTCATAGGCTTGCTGGGTTGTGCCGGCAAATACGGAAAACTCTAGACCTGAGTTGTCTTCTATCACCGCTTGCAAATCTGCGGGCAGATCCGCAAATTTATCCTTATTCATCACCAAGACGAATGTGACCGTGTAAAGCATCGGGCCGGTAAATTCCGTGTGATGCTCAACGAGCTCTGGCACTTTCAGTGCCTTGGTCACCTCCCAAGGGATGGTTGTGCCGTCGATCACACCTTTGGACAATGCCTCTGGCACCGCTGGCACGGGCATGCCGACAGGGGTGGCACCCAGCTCTTTGAGCATCGCGTTGACCTGGCGCGACGCACCACGAATTTTCATGCCATTGAAATCCGACGGGACCGTCACAGCCTTATTGGCATGAATAACACCCGGACCGTGCACCCAACCGCCCAGCACTTTCAGATTGCCAAATTCGCGCTCGGCGATATCTGCCTCCAACATTTTCCAGAATGCAGCAGAGGCAGGCCCGGCATCATTCACTAGGAACGGCAGCTCAAAGACCTCGGTTGATGGATAACGGCCTGGCGTATAGCCCACAACATTCCAGGTGATATCAATCACACCATCCAGCACCTGGTCGATCAACTCAGGCGGCTTGCCACCCAATTGCATTGCCGCGTAACGGTTAATTTCGATGCGACCGCCAGAGGCCTCCTCAACCTTATCGGCCCAAACGTCGATAATTTTCGAAGGAATTGTCGCCTGCGCGGGCAAAAAACTCTGGAGGTTAAAGCTGTAATCGGCGGCGTATGCAACACTGGACATTGCCAAAGCCGCAACGGCACCGCTTAAGGTTTTGTGAAAGATCGAATGAAAAGCCATGATATATCCCTGCCAATAGTGACTGGCATCACTGTACGATAAACCGTCAACCAATCAACAAAAAAGTCTCATTATCTGCCGTTTTAGACCGGCAGGGCTCGAAACGCGAACTCAGAATTGAAAGTCACACAAGCATGTGGCAACACAAAGCAAACGAAAAAGGATCTCATATATGCCCCATCCCCTCCTCACCCAAGGCGATATAGATGCCTTTCAACGCGATGGTGTGATCTTGGTCAAAGGCCTATTTGCCGATCATGTAGAGACCCTGAGGGCTGGCATTGCGCGCAACATGAGCGCGCCGGGCCCCTATGCGGCCGAGAACTTGAAATCTGGCGAAGCCGGGCGATTTTTCGATGATTATTGCAATTGGACCCACATTCCAGAATTTGAAACCGTTCTACGCGACAGCCCTGCGGCAGCAGTGGCCGCAGATTTAATGGCCACGCAGCGCGTCCAAATGTTTCACGATCATATTTTGGTGAAAGAACCTGGCACATCTAAAGCCACCCCTTGGCATCAAGATGGGCCTTATTACTTTGTGGGCGGCCAGCAAAATGTGAGTTTTTGGAGCCCTCTTGATCCGGTCACCGAAGCCTCGCTTCGCTGCGTTGCCGGCAGCCATAAATGGGCCAAACCTGTTTTGCCGACCCGCTGGCTGGCCGAAGAAAGTTTCTATGCCAATGAGGACGACTATATGCCCGTGCCAGATCCTGAGGCCGAAGGCATGGAGATTCGCGAATGGGCGATGGAGCCCGGCGATGCGGTGGCGTTTAACTTTGGCATTCTGCACGGGGCGCGTGGAAATGACAGTCATCAACGCCGCCGGGCCTTCTCTTTGCGGCTTGTGGGCGATGACGCGCGCTATGTGGAGCGCCCTGGTCCAACCTCTCCACCCTTCCCCGGTCATGAGATGCAGCCAGGCCAGAAGTTGCGCGAGGATTGGTTTCCAGTGATTTTTGACCGCGGCACGTCAGCGGGCTGAAGCGCGGTAAAACCGCGTCCTAGACCGCGTCAAAATCCAAAACAACCAAGTCTGAACGCGGCTTGAATTGGCAGGCCAAAACATAGCCCTGTTCGATTTCCCAGGGCTCGAGCGAAAAGTTCTGTGCCATCTCCCCCTCCCCTTGGCTTAACTTGCACCGGCAGGTCGCGCACATGCCATTGGCGCAAGAATACGGCAGCTCAAGCCCAGACTGGCTCGCCGCGTCAAGCAGCATATCGCCCGCCTCCATAGCGAACCCACGCCGCGCGCCATCCAACACCACCTCAACCCGCGCGCCGCGAGTGGCGGAGGTCTTTTGAGCCGCGCCGGCAATCGGCAAGGGGCTGGACGGGGTGAAGAGCTCAAATTTGATCCGCTCAGGCGGCACGCCCAAAACCGTCAAAGCCTCAGAAGCCGCTGTGATCATCGGCTGCGGACCACAGATATAGATCGCATCATATTCAATTGGAGAAATAAGCCCGCGTGTGGCCATAGTGCTCAGTTTCTCTGCATCCATGCGCCCATTGAAGAGCGCCACATCCTGGGCCTCCTCATCCATCACATGGGTCATCAAAAATCGTGTGAGATACCTGTCTTTGAGATCATCGAAGGCTTGGCGAAACATAATGCTTTCGGTGTTGCGATTGGCATAGCAAAGGGTCACCGTGCTATCGGCTTCTCCGGCCAATACCGATTGTGCAATCGATTTGATCGGCGTCACCCCCGAGCCCGCGGCCAAGAGCAAATAATTGTGCCGCCCGCCAATCGGTGCAGTGAACCGCCCCTGCGGTGGCATAACCTGCAACACATCGCCGGGCTTCAAGCTCAAAGCAAAACTCGAAAAAGCTCCGCCCTCAATTTTCTTGATCCCAACCGATATCTGCGGCGCGCCCAGCGCAGAGCAAATCGAATAAGATCGGCGCAAGTCCTGCCCATCGACCATGGCGCGAAGAGTCAAATATTGCCCAGGCTCAAAAACAAATTCAGAGGCCAAAGCCGCTGGTATCTCAAAACTGAGCTCGACCGAGCTGGCGGTATCGGCGCGCACAGTGCTGATTGTCAAATCATAAAATCTCAGTTTGGCCATCGCAGCCTCTCCTCAAATACATTTGAAATAATCGAAGGGCTCATGACAGGCGTTGCACCGATACTGAGCCTTGCAGGCTGTGGAGCCAAATTCCGAAAGTTTGGACGTCTGCGTTGACGCACAGCGCGGGCAAGCCACTGTGATCTCACCAAAGAGCGCGCGTTTCGATGAAGAGCCCGCCACAGGCGGCGCAATCCCATAGGCACGCAGTTTTTCCCGTCCCGCTTCGGTGATCCAGTCCGTGGTCCAAGCCGGTGCGAGGACCCGTTCAATCACAGGATCAAAACCGGCCTGCCGCAGCGCAGCCTCAATGGCCAATTCAATCGCCAGTACCGCCGGGCATCCCGAATAGGTGGGGGTGACCTGGGCAACTGCGCGCCCCTGATCATCAATGTCGACAGCCCGCAATATGCCCAATTCTGCCACGGTGACCGCTGGCACCTCGGGGTCCAAAACAGCCGCTGCTGCCGCCCAAGCGCGGCGAGCCTGGAGCGCTACCATGTCATATCTGGAAAGCTACGCTGCATAAATTGCAGCTGCGCCAAAAGATGGCCCATGGCTTCGGTATGCACCCCCCGCCGGCCCCCCTTTTGCGCATAGACATCTTTCGGCGGAACAAGCCTGGCCTCCGCGAATACCTGCTCAACATCCGCTTGCCATGCGGGCTGCAACGTTTGAGTGTCTGGCAATATACCGCCCGCAATAACATCGCAGATGTCTTGATCCACAATAAAAAATTCGCCCGTATAAGGGGCCAAAAGCGCCACGGCCTCGGCCATGCGCCGCACACTTTCATCGGTTCCATCTCCCAGACGGATCACCCATTGCGCACAATGGCGGCGGTGATACTCTGCCTCTTTCACGGCCTTGGCCGCAATCGCCGCAAGAGTGGCATCCGCCGACCGCTCAGCCGCCTGCCAGAACAATTGCATGAAACTGGCAAAGTAAAACTGCCGCAACATCGTATGGGCGAAATCCCCGTTGGGCAGCTCACAAATCAGTAAATTTCGGTAAGCACGCTCCAGTCGACCGAAGGCCAAAGCATCCTCATCACGCCCCGCGCCTTCCAATTCACCGGCATAGCTGTAGAGCGCACGCGCTTGGCCAATCAGATCCAGCGCAATATTGGGCATGGCCAGATCTTCTTCGAGCATGGGGGCATGGCCGCACCATTCCGACAGGCGGTGCCCCAATATCAGGTGATCATCCGCCAGCCCGATCAAAGCTGTCACCAGTGAGGCCGGCATCACATATGCCCCACATCATCTGGAATTTCATAAAAGCTGGGGTGGCGGTAGATTTTATCCTCGGCCGGATCAAATAGTGATCCGCGGTCTTGCGGGTCAGAGGCCACAATCTGCGCCGATGGGATAACCCAAACCGACAGCCCCTCGCCGCGGCGGGTATAGACATCGCGCGCCGCTTGTAGCGCCATTTCAGCATCCGCCGCATGCAGCGAGCCGCAGTGACGATGCGCCAGCCCATTGCGCGGGCGGATAAACACTTCCCAAAGTGGAATTTCTTCAGCTTCGCTCATGTGGTCTTTTCCTCCTGCCTCACTCAGCAGCCAAAGCTGTGGATTGCCGCGCCGCGCGTTTATTGGCATGAGCAATCGCCGCCTCGCGAACCCAAGACCCGTCTTCCCAGGCCTTTTTGCGCGCTGCCACACGGGCTTTGTTCAATGGACCATTCCCCTTGACCACAGCCCAAAACTCATCCCAATCAATTTCGCCATAGTCATAGCGCCCCTCCGCCTCATTCCAGGCCAAGGCTGGATCTGGCAGAGTTAAGCCTAAGCGCTGCGCCTGTGGCACGGTGGCATCCACAAACTTCTGCCGCAGCTCATCATTGGTGAACCGCTTGATTTTCCAGCGCGTAGATTGATCCGAATGCTCGCTTGCCCCATCGGGCGGGCCAAACATCATCAATGCGGGCCACCACCAACGATTCAACGCATCCTGCGCCATCTCCTTTTGCGCCGCGCTCCCTTCGGCCAGTTTCAGCATGATCTCATAGCCTTGGCGTTGGTGAAAACTCTCTTCCTTACACACGCGGATCATGGCCCGTGCATAAGGCCCGTAGGAGCAGCGGCACAAAGGCACTTGGTTCATAATGGCTGCCCCATCCACCAACCAACCAATGGCACCGATATCGGCCCATGTTTGGGTGGGATAATTGAATATGGAGGAATATTTTGCCTTGCCGGAAATCAATTCCTCGGTCATCTGCTTCCGGCTCACTCCGAGGGTTTCAGCGGCAGAATACAGATATAAGCCATGCCCACCTTCATCTTGCACCTTAGCCAATAGCGCAGCCTTGCGCCGCAAGGTTGGTGCACGGGTGATCCAATTGCCCTCTGGCAACATGCCAACGATTTCTGAATGCGCATGCTGACCAATTTGGCGGATCAAGGTCTTACGATAAGCCTCTGGCATGGGGTCATTTGGCTCAATTTTCTCATCCGCATCAATACGCGCTTGGAAAGCCGCCAAAAATTCCGGCGTTTCGGTGGTCTGTTCGCCAGATCCAATCAGTCCTTGTGAGTACATCCATTCTCTCCCGAATATTGGGTAAAGTATATATTACAAAAATTAATAATTCAATATTATTTTGTAACACATTTAAAGCGGGTCTTGCATTCAGGTACCCCATCGCTCATCCGCACCAATTGCGGGTAGAGACCGGCCAGCGCGCGATGCGCATGCGCCAAGGGCCAATCGTCAAGTGGAGCCTCAATGGCGGGATAGCGCAGCACCAAGCGGCGCCAAAAATGCACAAGCAATACCCGAGTTACCCGCGCCTGTGGTGCCGTCAGAGCACGCCCATCAAGAGCGCCGCAAAGGCGGGCAATCAAAGCGCAGCTCTCTGCATTCAGTGCGGGAAACACTTGGTTGCGCGCCCAGTCGGAAAAGATCAGGGGCGCGCTGTCAAAAATCACAAGCCTGTCACGCCAGGGTATCAATCCCTCCGGCATAGCCGCATCAGGCCAGCAGGCAAGCCGCGCCCCAAAAATTAACGGCGGGCGGGCCGCGCAGTCTTTTTGCAACTGGGCCAAATCCGCATCCGGCCCGATCAAACCATAACACCAGTGTTGAATGTCTTGCGGGGCCGCGTAAATCCACCGCGCCGCCCTGTGATACTGCTCCAGACCAGTGCTTGAGAAGCGATAGAATGCTTGCCGCCCCGCGCGCCGTCCCGCAACCAAGCCTTCCTTGGACAGGCGCGACATGGCCGTGCGCACCGCTTGCGGCTCAATCTCAAGCGCGGCGCAGAGCTCCAGAAGCGCAGACATCGAAATCTCGCCCCCCTCCGGTTCCGCCAACTCGCCCAAAATCGTGACAATCACCGACCAGACCCGCAACCGCCCCTGAGCGTGCAGATGGTGAATCAATTGGGCAAGAGGCGCAGGCTGCTCCGTCATGCCCCTTTGGTTTCACCATATGAATTCATGGTCAACAATTCATATTCTGCCACCAAATCGCTATCTTGATTGCGCAGGGCTACATACCAGCGCACTTCACCATAGGCATCGGTGCGGCGCGTCTTGCGCTTAACTGTCAGCTGCACAGAAATGCGGTCACCCGCCACGACCGGCTTTTGAAATGACAGCCCATTGAGCCCCGTATTGGCCAGCACCGGGCCAGGGTTTGGCTCAACAAAGAGACCAGCGGCAAAACTCAGCAACAAATACCCATGCGCAACACGGTCTGGAAAGAACGGATTGGCCTTGGCCGCCGCGGCATCCATATGCGCATAAAACCGATCGCCGGTAAACTCAGCAAAATGCTCAACATCCGCCAGCGTGACCTCACGCGCATCGGTATGAAGAGTCTCGCCGATCTGAAGCGCATCAAAACTGCGCGTAAACGGATGCGCCGGCTCCGTATGCTCTGCCGCGCCTGTCACCCAGATCCCGGTTATGGCTGAAAGCATATCCGGGCTGCCTTGAATGGCGCAGCGTTGCATGAAATGTTTCACCCCGCGCAAACCGCCCAATTCCTCTGAACCGCCCGCCCGGCCTGGCCCGCCATGCACCATATGGGGCAAGGGCGCGCCATGGCCTGTGCTTTCAGCTTGAGATATCCGGTCATTGAAATAGAGGCGGCCATGAAACGCCCCTGCGCCCAAAACAACCTGCCGCGCGACCTGCGGATCATGGGTGATGACAGAGGCCACTAATGAGCCGCCACCTTTGTTCAATAAGCAAATTGCATGGGGCAAGTCGCGATAGGCCATGACCGTGGAGACCGGGCCAAAGGCCTCAATCTCATGGAGTGTTGTGGCCGCATCGGGATCCGGGCAATGTAGCAAGACAGGCGACATAAATGCGCCATTTTTTGCATCAGCGCCGCTGACCAAACACTGCTGCGCATCGCCGTAGACCGTGGCGCATTCACCCGCCAGAAGCTGCAATTTGTCACGTACGTCCTCGCGTTGCGCCAAAGAGACCAAGGCACCCATCTGCGTATCGCGCTGCGCCGGGTGGCCAATTTTCGTCGCGGCCAGCCGCTCTGATAATGCCGCATTCACCGCCTGCACGTGAGCCTCTAGCACCATAATGCGGCGAATGGCTGTGCATTTTTGCCCGGCCTTGGTGGTCATTTCACGATGCACCTCGGTGATGAAGAGTTCAAATTCCGGCGAACCAGGCTTGATATCCGGCCCAAGCACAGAGCCATTCAAACTGTCTTGTTCAGCGGTGAAGCGCACGGCATTTTGCAACAATGAGGGTCGGCTGCGCAGCGCCATCGCTGTGGCGGCACTGCCGGTGAAACCCACCGTGTCTTGCGCGTCCAGACAGTCCAAGAGATCCCCGGTCCCACCCATGATGAGCTGAAGTGCGCCCTCGGGCAAAATACCACTATCTGCGATCAACCGCACCACAGCCTGCGTTAGGTAGCCGGTGTCGCTGGCCGGTTTGACCAGGCTTGGCACCCCGGCCAACAGACTGGGGGCAAGCTTTTCCAACATGCCCCAAACTGGAAAGTTGAACGCATTAATTTGCAGCGCGATCCCTTGGCGCGGTGTCAAAACATGCTGGCCAAGGAAACTGCCGTCGCGGCTGAGCATCTCCACTTCCCCATCGGGCAGAACAAACCCTTCCGGCATTTCCCGGCGCCCTTTGGACGCATAGACCAACAAGGTGCCAATGCCCCCGTCGATATCTATCTGGCTGTCCGCAAGCGTGGCGCCCGTCAGGAAGGACAATTCATAAAGCGCTTTGCGATGGGCCTTGAGATGCAACGCGAGCGCTTTGAGCATTCGCGCGCGATCGTGAAAATTCATGGCACGCAGCGCTGCCCCCCCGTGGGTTTTGGCGTAGCCGCGCATAGCAGCCACATCTGGCACCGCGCCCAGAACGCCGAGGGTCTCACCGGTCACCGCCGAACAAACCTGCCGCCCACTGCCGTCTGAACGCAGCCAGTGGCCCATAGCATAGCTCGAAAAATGATCTTGATCCAACACCGGCACACCCCTGTTCAAAACTTGTAATATTAATTGACCAAGCGGTCGGTCTATGCAAGTTATTTGTATATCCCCCATTGGAGGCCCGCATGTCCGACACGATCCTTACCCAACACCATGACGGCTGGATGCAGATCACGTTGAACCGTCCAGATCGGCTCAACGCCTTCAATGATGAGATGCATGCCGCGCTCAACGCAGCGCTGAAACAGGCAGAAAACCCCGCGGTCCGCGCGCTATTGCTAACCGGCGCGGGGCGCGGATTTTGTGCGGGGCAAGATCTTGAGGGGCGCGATCCGCGCAGTTTGGGCGGCCCGCCAGATCTGGGGCATACCCTGAGCACCCTCTACAATCCTCTGGTGCAGCGCCTACGCAATCTGGCCAAACCCGTGGTCTGCGCAGTCAATGGGGTCGCCGCAGGAGCGGGCGCCAACATTGTATTTGGCTGCGATATCGTCTTGGCCGCCAACACGGCAAAATTTGTGCAGAGTTTTGCCAAAGTTGGATTGATACCTGATGCGGGGGGCACCTATCATTTGACCCAAATCTTGGGGCCGCTGCGCGCCAAAGCCTGGGCTATGACCGCCACACCCATCACAGCGCAAACCGCCCAAGACTGGGGATTGGTTTGGCAATGTTTCGAAGCTGACGCGCTTTTGGATGCGGCACAGAAGATGACCGCTGATCTGGCCCGCGGCGCGACCCTTGGCTTGGCCCAGACCAAACATGCCATTCACAAAGCGGGGCAAATGGATCTTGAGGCACATATGGCGCTTGAAGCCGAAATTCAACGTGCTTGCGGCCAATCCGCAGATTACCTCGAGGGCGTCACGGCCTTTCTCGACAAGCGCCCTGCACAATATTCAGGACGCTAAAATGCCATTAACTGCGCAACAAATTGCCGAAAAATCCTCTGAGGCCTTGGGCGCTCATGATGCGGCCAGTGAAGCACTCGGGCTGCGTGTCACACATATCGCGCCCGGACAGGCCAATGTGACTATGCAAATCACGGAGCACATGCTCAACGGCCATGGGATATGTCATGGTGGTTTGATATTCACCCTTGCCGATACCGCCTTTGCCCACGCCTGCAACAGCTACAATCAACGGGCCGTGGCCCAGACCTGCGCTGTCAGCTTTCTGGCCCCTGGCCAATTGGGCGACCATCTCACAGCCACGGCCCGCGAACTGCACCGCGCCGGGCGCAGCGGCATTTATGACATTGAAGTCACCCGCGCCATGGGCGAGGTGATTGCTCAGTTTCGTGGACACTCCCGCAGCATCAAAGGGCAGCATTTTGAGGAGTCCCAGCCATGACTGAAGCCTATCTTTGTACCGGGCGTCGCAGCGCGATTGGTCGTTTTGGTGGCGCTTTGGCGCAAACCCGGCCCGATGATCTTTTGGCCCATGTGATCCGTGCCACCATCGCCGATGTGCCGGGCCTCGATCCTGCGGCCATTGACGATGTCATCATGGGCTGTGCCAATCAGGCCGGCGAGGACAATCGCAATGTGGCCCGCATGGCGGCCCTATTGGCCGGGTTGCCACAGAGCGTGGCGGGCGTCACGCTGAACCGATTATGCGGTTCTGGACTGGACGCAATCGCCATGGGTGCCCGCGCCATCAAAGCCGGTGAGGCGGATATCATTCTGGCCGGCGGCGTGGAAAGCATGACCCGCGCGCCCATGGTCATGCCCAAGGCCGATAGCGCCTTTTCGCGAAAAGCTGAAATTTTTGATACAACTATCGGATGGCGCTTTGTCAATCGCGAGATGAAGGCACAATTTGGCATCGACAGCATGCCAGAAACAGCGGAAAATGTCGCCGCAGATTTTGGCATATCGCGCGCCGATCAAGACGCCTTTGCCCATCGCAGCCAGTCCCGCGCGGCCAAAGCTCAGGCCTCTGGGCGATTTGCCCGGGAGATCACACCTATCTCTCTGCCGCAACGGCGCGGCGACCCGATCCTCTTTGACACAGATGAGCACCCCCGCACGACCAGCCGTGAAAAACTCGCCAGCCTCACAACACCGTTTCGGCAAAATGGCACAGTTACAGCCGGCAATGCGTCGGGCGTCAATGATGGGGCCGCGGCGCTCATCATCGCCTCACAGGCTGCGGTCGAGCGCTTTGGTCTCACCCCTATGGCCCGCATTCTTGGCACGGCCGTGGCAGGCGTGGCCCCGCGCATCATGGGCATTGGCCCCGCGCCAGCCAGCGAAAAGCTCTTGCAGCGGCTTGGGCTGACGATGTCAGACATAGATGTGGTCGAATTGAACGAAGCCTTCGCCGCCCAGGGGTTGGCAGTCATGCGGCAGCTTGGCCTGGCCGATGATGCCGACCATGTGAACCCTAATGGCGGCGCCATAGCTCTTGGCCACCCGCTGGGCATGTCCGGGGCGCGTCTGGCTTTGACCGCTGCCCATGAAATGCAGTTAAACGGCCACAAACGCGCCCTATGCACCATGTGCATCGGCGTGGGGCAAGGCATTGCTATGATACTTGAGAAACTGTGAGACGAGATCGATGAAAGATTTATCCCCAAGACCCGGAGATTTAAGCGCAATCGAAACCGCCAGCCGCGATGAGATCGAAGCGCTGCAACTTGAGCGGATGCGCTGGTCTTTGACCCATGCCTACACCAATGTGCCCCATTACAAACAGAGCTTCGATGCGGCCGGCGTGCATCCCGACGACCTGAAATCTCTGGCCGATTTAGCCCGCTTTCCGTTCACCTTGAAAACTGACTTGCGGAGCAACTACCCTTTTGGCCTCTTCGCCGTGCCACGCAGCCAGGTCAACCGCATTCACGCCTCCTCTGGCACCACAGGCCAGCCAACAGTGGTGGGCTATACCAAAGCTGATTTGGCGATGTGGGATGAGGTGATGGAGCGGTCCTTGCGCGCCTCCGGTCTGCGCCCTGGAGATTTGCTCCACAATGCCTATGGCTATGGGCTGTTTACCGGCGGATTGGGCGTTCATGGCGGTGCCGAAAAAATGGGACTGACGGTGGTGCCGGTCTCTGGCGGCATGACCGAACGGCAGGTGCGTTTGATCGAAGACTTTCAAGCCACTGGGATCACAGTCACCCCCTCCTATATGCTTTCAATTCTGGACGAATACCGGCGTCAAGGGATCGACCCGCGCAACTCCCCGCTGCAAGTGGGTATTTTTGGCGCCGAGCCTTGGACCAATGCAATGCGCGAGGAGGTCGAGCAATCGTTTGATATGCATGCAGTGGATATTTACGGCCTCTCGGAGGTGATGGGGCCCGGCGTGTCCTGCGAATGCGTCGAAAGCAAAGACGGGCTGCATATTTGGGAAGACCACTTCTACCCAGAGGTCATTGACCCTGAGACCGGCGCGGTTCTGCCCGATGGGGCGCTTGGTGAATTGGTCTTCACATCTCTAACCAAACAGGCCTTTCCAATCATCCGCTACCGTACCCGCGATCTGACTCGCCTCCTTCCTGGCACGGCGCGCAGCATGCGGCGGATGGAGAAAGTTACCGGTCGCAGTGATGACATGATGATCCTGCGCGGGGTCAATGTTTTTCCCACGCAGATCGAAGAGCAATTGATGAAAGTGCCTCAGCTGGCCGCCCATTTTCAAATTGAATTGGTCAAAAAAGGCCCAATGGATCACATGATTGTGCATGTCGAAGGCGACAGAGCTGCGGGCGACAGCCTGGCAACTCTGATCAAGGCCAATATCGGCATCACGGCAGAGGTGCGCGCGGGCGCGGACAACTCGGTGGCCCGATCGCAAGGCAAAGCCGTTCGGGTCATTGATAACCGAGCAGCGCGCTAACCTGTGGCCCGCCCCATCGCCAAGGATCACCGCGAAAAACGCAGCGCAATCTTGAAACAGGCCGCGGTCTATTTCGCAGAGCATGGCTATGATCGCGCGTCTGTCAATGGGGTCGCGGGAGCCTGCGGCATCTCCAAGTCACTGATTTATCATTATTATGACAGCAAAGAACAGCTGCTCTTTGACATTTTACATAGCCATCTCACGACGCTCTATGACGGCCTAAGAGCCCTACCACCGGCGGCGGATCCTGAGGCACAGCTGCGTCAACTGGTGAAAAAACTGCTACAGATGTACCGTGGCGCAGATGCGGAGCATAGATTGCAGTTGCAAAGCACAACAGCCCTGCCCAAGGCACAACGCCATAGCCTTGCAGACATCCAAAGGTCAATCGTCAAAGAATTTTCCGAGGCCATTCACGCGGCAGCACCCCAATACCTCGGGCAAGCGCCAGATCATTTGCGTCCACTGACCATGTCGCTCTTTGGTATGGTTAATTGGTTCTACCTCTGGCACCAACCCGGCCGCGGCTTGAACCGGGAAGCCTATGCGGATCTGGCGACCGAAATTCTCTTAGGCGGCTTGGCGCGCCTTCAAGACCAGGCGCACTCACCTTAATCCGCAGGGGCCAGAATATGCCCCATGCGCTGCATCGCCAGGCTGTAGCCCTGGACGCCGAACCCCGCAATCACCCCATCTGCTCGCAAAGAGACATAGGAGGAATGGCGAAAACTCTCGCGTTTATGCACATTTGAAATATGCACCTCGAGAACCGGACCTTCAAAGGTATGCAAAGCATCAAGCAAAGCCACCGAAGTATGAGTGAAGGCCGCTGGGTTAATAATAACGCCCGCTGAGGTTTGCCGCGCTGTGTGGATCATGTCTATCAGCGCGCCCTCATGATTGCTTTGCATCAACTCGCAGCGCAGACCGAATTGCGCCGCCACCGCCGCGCAGGAAGCTTCCACATCCTCTAATGTGTCATGCCCGTAAATCTCCGGCTGACGTTGTCCCAAAAGGTTTAAATTGGGACCGTTCAAAATCGTAATGAGTTGCGCCATGATCTCAGTTCCATCTCGTTTGTCATCTGGCCATGCCATAGTTTTGCAGCAATTGCGACTGTTTCTTGCCCTGTGCTGAAATTATGAGGCCAACTCGCAGATCACATCATAGGCAAATTGCACGTCGTCTTGGGTCACATCAAATTGACCAATCTGGAACCGCACGACAATCTGCCCATCTACATTGGTTTGTGTAATATAGATCCGCCCATCGTCATTGATACGGTTTACAAAAGCAATCTGCGCCGCATCATCGCGCCCGATAAGCCGAAAGGTAAACAGGGACAGAACCGGCGCTGTGACAATCTCAAATTGCGGATGCTGTGACAATTTTTCAGCTAAATCTTTCGCCCAAGCCACATGATTGCGCAGCCGCGACCGCAGGGCCTCAAGCCCATAGGAGCGCAGTAAAAACCATAGCTTTAAGGCTCGGAACCTCCGCCCGAGAGGCAAAGACCACTCCGAATAATTAATCACCCCGTCGTGGGCATGAGTTTTAAGATATTCCGGCTGAATGGCCAAAGTTTTCACCAAGCTTGCGGGATCTGCGAGGAAATGCGCAGAGCAATCAAACTGTGCACCCAGCCATTTATGTGGATTAAACACAACGGAATCCGCGCCTTCGACTCCCGCCCAAAGCTCACGAAATTCAGGGCAGATCATTCCCGCGCCGGCCCAAGCAGCATCCACATGACTGTAAAGGCCAAACTCTTTGGCCAGATCAAGCACCGCTGCAATATCATCGCAGGCGCCCGTGCCCGTGCCACCGGTACAGGCGATCAGCCCCGCCGGCAGATACCCTGCCGTAATATCGGCCTCAATCGCCGCGCGCAGCGCCGAGGGATCCATGCCGCGGCGGGTGCCACAAATGGGGATACGCACGAGATTATCTTGACCAATGCCCGCCACCCAAATGGCGCGATCTACAGATGTGTGCACTTCTGCCGAGCAATAAATACGCAGCCGTGGCGCTCCGGACAGACCAGAGCGATTGCCCTGCCAATTCAACGCCCGCTCGCGCATGGTCAAGACCGCCGCCAATGTCGCAGAGGAGGCTGAATCTTGAATGACACCAGAAAATGTAGAGGGCAGACCAATGGCCTGGCGCAACCAATCGAGCATCACGGTTTCCATCTCTGTCGCCGCCGGTGATGTCTGCCAGAGCATACATTGCGCCGCAATGGTTGAGACCAGCATCTCCGCCAACATAGACGGAGGGGCCGCATTGGCTGGGAAATAAGCAAAAAACCTCGGGTGCTGCCAATGAGTCATTCCTGGCATCACAACTCGCTCAAAATCAGCCATGATCTTATCCATGGGCTGCGGTCCCTCTGGAGCGCTTTGCGCAATAAGAGCCGCCACATCCCCCGGCGCCGTCTGAGCCCGCACCGGGCGGTCGCGCAGAGTTTTATGATAATCTGCGGCCCATTGAGAAATTTTCGCACCCCAGTCAGAAAATTCATCCCAGTTCATTTTTCGCTCCTTCTGTTTATATCACAGCCCCGGTGCGGGCCTCCTACCAAGGCCACAGACACCGCGGATTGCGCAAGATGCAGCATAGCCCTCCTCTCTGAGCCCGCAAGCACAACCGCTTGTGCTGTGCGTGTTGTACAATTTGACATTGACCCCCGGCGCACAAAACGCCAGCTTCAAAGCGCAGAGCCGCAGCCCCATGACCTCAGCGATGGGTGCTATGGCAGCATAGCACCCACGGCGGCGGAAGGTGCCAAAAACTCGGGAGACCGCTTTGGATTTTCAAGGCAAAACGATTATCCTCACAGGTGCCGCAGGCGGCATTGGCGCGGCGCTCGCCCGTGAATTTGCCGCGCGTGGCGCGCAGTTGGCGCTCTGTGACCTCAATTGCTCCGCGCTGAGCGCGCTCGCTCAAGAGCTGGGTGCGCGGCCGATGGTCTGCGATGTGACCGTGGAAAGCGACATTCAATCCGTGGTGGCCAAAGTCGAAAAGACGCTTGGCCCCGTAGATATTTTCTTTTCCAATGCCGGGTTCAGCGCAGGCGAGCCAGATCATGCAGCCTCAGCGCCTGACACGATCTGGCAGGCCGCCTGGCAGGTGCATGTCATGGCGCATGTCTATGCCTGCCGTGCGGTATTGCCGGCCATGTTGGCGCGCGGCGAGGGCTATCTTGTGCAAATGGCTTCAGCTGCGGGGCTGCTCAACCAAATTGGCGATGCGGCTTATTCAACGAGCAAACACGCCGCCGTCGGTTTTGCCGAAGCCTTGGCCATTTCCCATGGTGACCAAGGCCTTAAAGTCTCAGTGGTTTGCCCGCAATATATCGCCACGCCAATGCTTGGCTACGATGATCCCGCCTCGGCAGCCTCACTTCCCGGTGTATTGAGCCCCAAGATCGCAGCCCAGCGCGTGGCCGATGCGATGGAGCAGGAACGCTTTTTGATCCTACCGCATCCGCAGGTGGCCGATTACATGGCCTTTAAGGCGGCTGAACCCGACAAATGGCTGGCCTATATGCGCAAACTGCGCGCAAGGCTCGTGGCAAAATTGGGCAAGCTTGAGTTGAGGCAGATGCACAAATGGATGTGAGCGCCATATCCCTTCAAAGTTTGAGCGATTTTTGCATGGTGATTTCCGTCACACGATCATAGCCCGGATGGGCCGTGCGGGCCGTCTCCACAAATCCATATTTGCTGAATATCCGTTGGTTCTCCACCAGTTCAACACGCACCTGCAACTCAAGTTGAGGCAGGCTCATTGAGCGTGCCAAGGCCTCACATTCCGCCAGCACCCCATGCAGTAACCCCCGACCACGCAGATCGCTGGCAATCGCAATCTTTCCCAAGTACAGCGCATGCGGCAAGGGCCGGGCCACAACGCAGGCGGTAACCGGATCACCCAAGGCCAACAGCCAGCTGTCCTGAGCCGCCGCGGCCAGCTTGGGCACGGTCAACTGGTACATCGAGCTGGGCGGGTCGATACGTCCGGTCATATAGGCAAATGAGTCTTGAATTAACGTTAACACCTGCGCCAAGGCCGCCGTATCGCTGGGCTGCAAGCGCCGCACCGCATGATGCACATCAGCCTGGCCAATCATACGCTGATAAATCGCGGTTCCGTACCACTGACCAAATTTGCGTCCAACGTCCTGCAAGCTTCCCACATGGGCAAACCCGCAGCGTTCGTGCAGCCGCGCGCTCTGCGGATTGGGCAAGGTGACTATGGCCACGGCTGTATGGAACCCGCGGGCCGCCAAATGTGCAAAGAGCGCACGATATAGCGCCTGCGCAACCCCGCGTCCCTGAGCGCGGGGCGCGAGATAAACACTGGCCTCTGCGGTACGGTCATAGGCCGGTCTGGGACGATAGGGGCTGGCATAGGCAAAGCCCAAAATTCCCGCATCTGACTGCGCCACAAAGTAGCCATGGCTGGCAAGATTTCCGGCTATGCGCTCGGCCATTCCCTGTAGGCTGGGCGGAACTGTTTCAAAGGACACCGAGGTCTCTTGCACGAACGGCGCATAAATCGCCTGAATATCAGCTGCATCCTCAGGCCGCGCCGCGCGAATAGTGACGCCGGCGCTAAGTGCAGACATCTCGCCAGCCGCTCAAACAATTTTGACACTGAAAGCGCGGATGCTGTTGCGCAAAACCGCCCCGCATTAGAACAACCGTCCACCCAGCGGAACATCCTGATCAGGCCGCATCAACACGACTTTGCCAGCCTCATCGGGCACACCAAGCACCAAAATCTCAGACATCACTTTGCCAATCTGACGCGGTGGGAAGTTTACCACTGCCAGCACCTGGGTTCCAACCAACGCTTCTGGCGTATAATGGTCGGTCAACTGCGCGGAAGATTTCTTAATCCCAAGATCGCCGCCAAAATCCACCCAAAGCTTGATCGCAGGTACGCGCGCCTCGGGATAGGGTTCGGCCTGGGTGACCTGACCAATGCGAATATCAAGCTGGGCAAAATCCGCATAGGTAACCTCAGCCATTTGAAAGGTCCTGCGATCTTTGACGGGCGGCGCTCACGGCTTGATCGACAAGCTGTGACAAGCCAGCATCGCTGCGCATCAAAACCTCAAGCGCCGCTTGGGTCGTCCCATTGGGGCTGGTGACATTGATCCGAAGTTGTTCGGCACTCTCCTCCGAACGAACCGCCAAAGCGCCGGCACCCGCAACGGTGGCCTGCGCAAGCTGCATTGCCATATCCTCCGGCAAGCCTTGCTTCACACCCGCCGCAGCCAAGGCCTCGATCATCAAAAATACATAGGCCGGGCCAGAGCCAGACACGCCCGTGACCGCATCTATTTGCTGTTCATTTTGCAACACAAGCGTTTGACCCACCGCCGCCATCAGGCTTTGCGCCTCCAACACGTCTTTCTCTGTTGCCCGCGCATTGCCGATGAGCGCTGTGATTCCTTGGCCAATGGCGGCAGGCGTATTGGGCATGGCGCGCACAATCGGCGTGGATTTCCCCAAAACATCCTCAAAGGCGGAAATGGTCGTGCCAGCGGCCACAGAAATAAACAAAGTTGTGGCCGAACCGAACCGCTGCAACCGCGGCAGGGCCTCCCCCATCATCTGCGGCTTAACCGCCACCAAAACAGCAGCGGGGTCATCAGGCAGCATTTCATTGACCCTAACGCCAATGGACAAAAGCCAATCACTGGGTTTCGGATCCAAGATCCACACAGATTTCGGATCAATTCCTTGCTCAAGCCAACCGCTCAGTAATGCGGACCCCATTTTTCCGCAGCCAAGCAGCACCAATCCACGCTTTAAAATATTGTTTGAGAACATCTGCAAATCCGTATTTACCTTTCGCCGCAGATCCTACGCGTGGCCATAAGCCTCTGCAATGGCTACTTTCAAAGCCGTCTCAAGATCTTTTTCGCCCCATGTGACCATTTGAAAAGCCGGGTAATAGCGCTCAGCAGATGTGACGGCCGCAGAAATCATCGTGTCAATCTGATCGGGCGTCGCCATCTGTCCATTGGAGAGGATCAATCCATAGCGATAAGCCATCAACCGCTCTGCGCCCCAATAGGTGAAGCCGCCCGCCCAGCTCATATCATTGACCGCATTGAGCGCCTCATAGAGCGCGGGTATCCGATGGGCCGGCGGATCCATCTCGAAGCTACAGATCAGACGCAGAGTTTGATCGCCTGCGCACCAAGCCAAAGTGATGGAATAGCTGCGCCATTGCCCCGCCATCTCCATCGAAATTTGATCATCTGCAATCCGATCGAACTGCCATTCCTGATGGGTGGCAATATCTTCCACAATATCTATGGGGTGCAGATCTTCAAAATCATAGGCGTGATTGGACAGTGCCATAAAGAACCCCTTTCCGGGTCAAAAGTTCCGATCCGGCACCTCTACAACCTTTTGTGCATCACCCAAGATTTTGCGGATACCGAACATCTCGATACAATCTATAGTGTATTTTGGCGAACAACCTGTCGAGTCAATTTTCTGGGGATAAGTCATTTATCTGTGGACAAGAGGGCAAAACACCCATGGCGCCGCCACAAAACGGACAAAGGCCGCCCCAAGAGGACGGCCTTAAAGCAGGTTCAGCGGCCCCGCGTCACAGCGCAGCGAGATTGCGACGGCGCGGCTTGGCTTAAGACTTGGGCGCAGCCTTAGATTTCGGAGCTTTTTTCGCAGATGCAGCTTCCAACGCATCAAGCCGAGCGCTCAATTCGTCATTTTGCACCCGCGCCTTTTGCGCCATGGCCTGCACCGCGTCGAACTCTTCACGGGTGACAAAATTACGATCCGCCAGCCAGCGGTCCATGAAGCTTTTCATGGCATTTTCCGCCTCATCCTTGGCACCCTGCGCGACACCCATGGCATTGGTCATGATTTGGCTCATGTCGTCCATGAACTTATTCTTGCTTTGCATCATCTGTCTCCTTGGCGGCGAAAAGTCGCTTTGCTTTTATATGGGGCTAATATCGCGAAACTCAAGGTTGACTTACAGCCGCGCTCTAGGAATGTAGGACGATGATTGCTTCGATTCCCTTTCCTGATGTCTCGCCCGCCCTGTTTTCGGTGGATATACCGCTCTGGCAGTTTTCACTGGCAGGCATGGATTTTAGCCTTGGTGGGTTTGAACTTGCCCTGCGCTGGTATGCTTTGGCCTATATTGCTGGCATTTTGCTTGCCTCTTGGATCATGCGCCGTGCCCTGCGCCGACCCCAGCTTTGGCCGCAAGATAAACCTGCTTTCAGCGAACCGAACCTGGATGACCTCATCACCTGGTTGATTTTCGGGATCATCATCGGGGGTCGATTGGGATATGTGCTGTTTTATAATCCCAGCTATTACCTCGCCAACCCCATGGCCGCCTTGCGAATTTTCGATGGCGGCATGTCGTTTCATGGCGGTTTTCTTGGCGTTGTTACTGCCGGCCTGCTGTTTTGCCGCAAGCACAAGATCCCACTGCTACAGGCCTCAGATGTGATGGCAGCCTCTGCTCCGGCGGGCCTGCTCTTTGGCCGTTTGGCCAATTTCATCAATGCCGAGCTCTGGGGCCGGGAAACCAACCTGCCTTGGGGGGTGATCTTTCCGGGCGTGGAGGCGCAAACATGTGGTGAGGCGGTGACTGGTCTTTGCGCACGCCACCCCTCACAGCTCTATGAGGCCTTGGGAGAAGGGCTTATTCTGGGCGCCGTTTTGCTTTATCTTCTGTTTCGTACGCGGGCCTTGCGCCGCAGCGGTCTGCTAACTGGGATCTTCTTGATCGGATATGGTCTTACAAGATTTATGGTCGAATGGGTGCGCCAACCTGATGCGCAGTTTCAAACCCTGGACAACCCGATTGGCTATGCCTTGCAACTGGGTCCAGCCGGTCTGACGATGGGACAAATTTTGACCCTCCCGATGCTGCTGGCCGGACTGTGGTTGATCCAAAAGGCGCGCGCCAGGCAATGAGCGCCTTGGCCGAGATATTGAGCCAACGCATTGCGCAGCACGGCCCTTTGAACCTTGCCGATTATATGGGGGAATGCATCCTGCATCCCGATCACGGGTACTACACGCAGCAAGAGGCCTTCGGCCGCGGCGGCGATTTCATCACGGCCCCGGAAATCAGCCAAATGTTTGGCGAGATGATCGGCCTTTCTCTTGGCGCCACATGGCAAGCGCAGGGCGCGGCCAAAGATGCCATTGTGGTGGAACTGGGGCCGGGTCGTGGCACTTTGATGCAAGACCTGCGCCGCATTGCGCCTGCTGTGCCGGGCTTTGACAGCTTACCGGTCCATATGATCGAAGCCTCGCCAAGATTGCGCCAAACCCAGTCCGATGCTTTGCCCGGTGTGATCCATCACTCTGACGTCAGCCAGCTGCCACAAGCACCGCTCTTTGTCATTGCCAATGAGTTTTTTGACGCCCTGCCCATACGGCAGTTTCGCCGCAACTCTACGGGCTGGGAGGAAATATTGGTGGGATGTGACGCCAATGGCCTGTGCTTTGGCAAAGCCGCCCCCCAGCCCTATCATTTTCTCGCCCATCGGCTTGAGGACACAGCGCCCGGCATGATCGTAGAATATTGCCCCGCACTCCCCTCCATTGTGGCGCAGATCTCCCAGCGTATCGCCGATTTCGGGGGGGTGGCATTGATCATTGACTATGGCGATTGGCGCTCTCAGGGCGATACATTGCAAGCCGTCTACCAGCACCAACATGCCGATCCCTTAGCCGCGCCCGGATCTGCGGATCTCACAGCTCATCTGGACTTTGAGGAAGTGCATAAGGCTGCCAGAGCCGCAGGGCTGCACCCGACACGCCTGGCCACACAAGGGGTGTTTTTGGAGCGATTGGGCCTGACACAGAGGGCGCAAATTCTGGCTAAATCCCTGAATGGCGCGGCGCTCGAGTCTCATATCGCCGCACATCGCCGCCTCACCCATCCCGACGAAATGGGCGGATTATTCAAAGTTATAGGGCTTGTCTCAGAGGGTGCCGCCGCGCCGCCCGGGCTTGAGCCATGACGCTCACCCCCCTCACATCTGACCTGCTGGCGCAGGTGCCTCATGGGTTTTTCACCCGAATTGGCGGCAGTTCAACCGGCCTATATCACGGGCTGAATTGCGGCAGAGGCTCGGACGACGCGCCCGCGGCGGTGCAAAACAATCGCAGAGCCGTCGCGCATTTATTTGGACAGCCAGCCGATCACTTGCAATCGGCGCACCAAATCCATTCGGCAAACGTGCAGATCCTCACGACGCCGCTGACCGATGCGCCCAAAGCTGATGCCATGGTAACCGCCAGTGCCGGCGTGATCTTGGGGGTTCTAACAGCCGACTGCCAGCCGGTCTTGTTCCATGACGCGACAGCCGGCGTCATTGGTGCCGCCCATGCGGGCCACAAGGGCGCCAAGTTGGGTGTGTTGCAAAATACCCTTGCGGCCATGGAGACCCTCGGTGCTCGGCGGCAAGATATTTGCGCGGTCATCGGACCTTGCATCAGTCAAAAGGCCTATGAGGTTGGGCCGGAATTTCTCGAAGATATCTGCCACGATGCCCCTGAAGCCCTGCGCTTTTTCGCGCAGGGACAGGAAGATCGTTATCAGTTTGATCTGCCAAGCTACAGTTTGGACCAACTGCGCGCAGCCGGGGTCAAAGAGGCGACTTGGACAGGCCATTGCACCTATAGCGCGCCAGATCAGTTTTACTCTTATCGTCGCTCCGTGCATGAACACCAGCCCGACTATGGCCGGCTGATCTCTTGCATCTGCCTGTAGCATCCAAAGACCCCTGCATAGCGCCATTTCAACATGCAATGAGGGCAGCGCCGGCCTGGGCGGGCGCAATTCTCTGGTGGTGAAATCACTGCAAAATTTGAGCAATAACCATATATATCAGGTATTGAGATGGTGAGTGCGCCTGCCATGGGGCAGGCAGGCGCAGCCCGGTGTTGCCACCGGGGAAATTGTTTAGGCTGGGCGGTTGGTTTAGCTTTGGAGGTGGGAGGCTGCTCTTAGGGTTGTTTTGACAAGCGCTCTTCGAGCACCTCGAAGGGCACACCGGGTTGATCTTTTGCGCCGCGGATGACGAGCGATGTTTTAACGGAAGCCACATTCTCAGCTGAGGTCAGCTCTTCGGTCAAAAAGGACTGGAATGTCGACAAATCTGGCGCGACACATTTCAAGATAAAATCGACCTCGCCGTTAAGCATATGGCACTCGCGGACCAGCGGCCAGCTCAGACACCGCATCTCAAAAGTCGATAGATCGGCCTCCGCTTGGCTTTGCAGCCCGACCATTGCGAAGACCTGAACCTCAAATCCCAATTTGCGCGCATCAATATCCGCATGATATCCACCGATGTAACCTGTTTCCTCCAGGGTACGCACGCGGCGCAGACAGGGCGGCGCGGAAATTCCGACCCGCTTGGCCAGTTCAACATTCGTCATCCGCCCATCGGCCTGCAACTCTGCCAAAATCAAGCGATCGATGTCATCCAAACGGTGCATAAGCGGGTATCCTTTCGCAGTATTGGGAAATCATACCCAAATGGCGCGCCCAGCGCAATAATATTTCAACACTGCGCAATAATAATTCGCATAGCGACCAGTGGTCGCAAACTTCTCGGTTTGGGCTTTTGCCCGGCGGCTGGCCTGTATATATGCAAAAGCAATAGTCACCTGTAGGAAGTCCCATGTCCAATACGCGCCACACGAAAGTTTTGATCATCGGCTCCGGTCCTGCCGGCTATACGGCTGGGGTATATGCCAGCAGAGCCATGTTGAACCCTATATTGGTTCAAGGCATCGAGCCCGGCGGGCAACTGACCACCACCACAGAAGTGGAGAATTGGCCAGGGGACAGCGAAGTGCAAGGCCCAGACTTGATGATCCGTATGCAAGACCACGCGAAAGCGATGGGCACTGAAATCATTGGCGATATTATTACAGATTTGGACGTCTCAGCCCGCCCCTTCAAAGCGCAGGGTGACAGCGGCACGCTGTACACGTGTGATGCGGTGATCTTAGCAACCGGCGCGCGCGCAAAATGGCTTGGCATAGACAGTGAGGAAAAATTCAAAGGATTTGGCGTCTCGGCCTGTGCGACATGCGACGGGTTTTTCTACCGCGGTCAAGAAATCGTTGTGGTTGGCGGCGGCAATACCGCAGTGGAGGAGGCTTTGTTTCTGACCAACTTCGCTTCGAAAGTCACTTTGATTCACCGGCGCGATGAGCTGCGCGCCGAGAAAATCTTGATCGACCGTTTGCTGAAGAATGAAAAAATCGTGCCGATGTGGTTCCATGAGATTGATGAAGTCTACGGTACGGATATGCCTTTGGGCGTGGAAGGTGTGAGAGTAAAACACACCAAAACCGGAGAAATCACTGATATACCCTGCAAAGGCGTCTTTGTGGCCATCGGCCATGCGCCCGCCAATGAGCTGGTCAAAGACGTATTGGAGACTCACATGGGCGGATATGTGGTGACCCAACCCGACAGCACGGCAACATCCATTGCCGGTGTGTTTGCCGCCGGCGATCTGACCGATCACAAATACCGCCAAGCCGTCACAAGCGCCGGAATGGGCTGTATGGCAGCGCTTGAAGCCGAGCGGTTTTTGGCCGGTAAGGAGTAGCGCTTTGGCTTTGAGCGCGACAGATATTGCTCAAAGCCAAAATCGCCCCGCAACAGATGCGGAACTCATTCGTTACAATATCAATAAATTCACCCTAAAAAATAATCTGATTTATTAATTTACAAATTCGGTTAACCCTCTAGACAACCTCCGCTAACTTAAAATAGCGTTCCATCAACCCCAAGCCGGCAGCGCGGGCCTCTCTGCTACATCCATCACCATCGCAAGCAGCTTTGTCACCGAAAATGGCGCGGCTCATGCGCAAAGCGACCTTATCGAGATAACAATGATTCAAAATAATTTAACGCCGATCCCCGAATTATACGTCAGCTACGACAGCGCGCAGAAGTTAAAGCTCGAAGCGGCAGAGCTCGCCTCATGGGATTTGACGGCGCGGCAGGTCTGCGATTTGGAATTGCTGCTGAATGGCGGGTTCAATCCCTTGAAAGGATTTTTGGGGCAGGCGGATTATAACAGCGTGGTGGCGCATATGCGTTTGAGCGATGGCGCACTTTGGCCCATGCCGATCACTCTGGATGTAAATGCCGAATTTGCCGGCACCCTCGAGCTGGGCCAAGATATCGCTTTGCGTGACCCGGAGGGCGTCATTCTCGCGACCATGACCGTAACAGACAGCTGGACACCCGACAAAGCCCACGAGGCCGAACAGGTGTTTGGCGCCAACGATACGGCCCATCCTGCGGTGAATTATCTTCATAATACCGCCGGAGCGGTCTATCTCGGTGGACCAGTGACGGGCATTCAGCCGCCTGTCCATTACGACTTTCGCGGCCGGCGCAACACGCCCAACGAGCTGCGCGCCTATTTTCGCAAAATGGGTTGGCGCCGCGTGGTGGCCTTTCAAACCCGCAACCCGCTCCACCGCGCCCATCAGGAGTTGACCTTCCGCGCCGCGAAAGAGGCCCAGGCCAATCTGCTCATTCACCCAGTGGTCGGCATGACCAAACCGGGAGACATAGATCACTTCACCCGCGTACGTTGCTATGAGGCGGTGCTCGATCAATACCCATCCACGACCACGGCCATGTCTTTGCTCAATCTGGCGATGCGTATGGGCGGTCCGCGCGAGGCCGTGTGGCACGGGCTCATTCGCGCCAACCACGGCAGTACCCATTTCATCGTCGGTCGCGACCATGCAGGGCCAGGGAAAAATTCGGCTGGGGAAGATTTCTACGACCCCTATGAGGCGCAAGAGCTGTTTCGCAAATACGAAGCAGAAATTGGGCTTGAGATGGTGGATTTCAAACATATGGTCTATGTGCAGGACCGCGCGCAATATGAGCCCGCCGATGAAGTTGAAGACGGGTGCACGGTGCTGAATATCTCCGGCACAGAGCTGCGACGGCGTCTCTCAGAGGGTTTGGACATCCCCGAATGGTTCAGCTTTCCGCAGGTGGTCGCCGAATTGCGCAAATCACGACCACCGCGGGCGCAACAGGGTTTCACCGTCTTCTTTACGGGATTTTCTGGGTCAGGAAAATCAACAATTGCAAATGCTTTGATGGTGAAGCTCATGGAAATGGGCGGGAGGCCGGTGACATTGCTTGACGGGGATATTGTGCGCAAGAACCTATCGTCAGAGCTAGGATTTTCCAAAGAGCATCGCGACTTGAACATTCGCCGGATCGGCTATGTGGCCTCGGAAATCACCAAAAATGGTGGCATCGCCATCTGCGCGCCCATCGCCCCCTATGCCATCACCCGGCAGGCTGTGCGCGAAGAGGTGGGGGCTTTTGGTGCCTTTGTGGAAGTACATGTTGCCACCTCCATCGAAGAATGCGAGCGCCGCGACCGCAAAGGCCTTTACAAATTGGCCCGTGCAGGAAAACTCAAAGAGTTCACCGGCATTTCAGATCCCTATGATGTGCCCAGCGCACCAGAATTGAAGATTGAGACTGAGAATGTCGAAGTCGACAATTGTGCCCATCAGGTCTTGCTCAAACTTGAGAGCATGGGTCTCATAGGCGCATAGGGCTCCTGGTTATAAGGCCGTTGGAAGCAGAAATTCCCGAAATCAAAGGGAGTTTTTTGCGCCGGGCCCCTTTTACCTCGGATTTACCCCGGAGCGTAATAATAAAGAGCTTTGGTGACCTAATGTAACGTCATCGGGGAGTAACGAAACTCGCGCGCCATATCGTAGGCTTGCGCCAAATCCCCAACCAATGCCAATTGCTCACCTTCGGAGTTATGCACTGACCAAAGCTGCTCAATATCACCGGTTTGCTCAAAAATTTCCTCGGGAAGATCTGACTTATCAATTGGTTTGAGATAAACAATGCGATCTTCTAAAACGCCGAATTGATCTTTCATCTCACTATCCTTTCTTGATCTCAATCTTCTGAATCACAGTCTCAGGTAAAGCGCGCTTTAAGTCGATATGCAACAGCCCGTGCTCCATAATCGCTGCCCCCACATCGACGCTATCTGCCAAAACGAAGGTGCGCTGAAACTGCCGGGCTGCGATGCCGCGGTGCAGATAAACCCGCTCGCCGGTTTCTTCACCTTGCCGGCCCAGGACCACCAATTGACGGTTCTCCACAGTGATTGTCAGGTCACCTTCCGCAAAGCCAGCCACAGCCAATGTGATGCGATATGAATTGTCTGAAGTCTGTTCGATGTTATAGGGCGGGTAGCCTTCATTGCCGGTTTTGGCCGTACGCTCAACCAAGCGTTCAAGCTGATCAAACCCTAACAAGAAAGGGTGGGTTCCAAGAGTCAGTTTAGACATATCTTAGTCCTTTAAAAAAGCGACAGAACAGCAGATCCCTCAAAAGGCAATCGCATTACGGTAGATATGGGGTTGGTGGTACAATTGCGCAAGAGCCTGCTTCTCAATTGGTTTAAAAACCTTTAAGCGAAGAGTAGAAACTCACGAGGTCTCCCATGGCAGGCAGTCAACAGCTCAATCCGAAAGAGGTAATGACCATTCAACTTGCCGTGCTCCGCCAGGAGCACCGCGATCTCGACCTGGCCATCTCTGCTTTGGTGGACCGCGCCGGTGATCAGCTGGCGGTGAAACGCCTGAAACAGAAAAAACTCCACCTCAAGGATCAAATCGCCAGGCTTGAGGATGAACTTACCCCCGATATTATTGCCTAATCCCCAGCAATGGGTTAACCCGACCTTTCTCTTGGCGCTACATATGGAACATACAAATGGTGCATGTTGGAATTATAATGGGCAGCCAATCGGATTGGCCAACAATGAAACACGCCGCCGAAATTCTCGACGCCTTGAACATACCTTATGAACGTAAAATCGTCTCTGCGCATAGAACACCCGATCGCCTATGGGATTATGGTACAAACGCGGCGGAGCGGGGTTTGAAGGTGATTATCGCTGGCGCAGGCGGGGCCGCGCATTTGCCTGGCATGATGGCCTCCAAAACCCGCATCCCAGTTGTGGGCGTGCCGGTGCAAACCAAAGCTCTCTCAGGGGTCGACAGCCTCTATTCCATCCTTCAGATGCCAAAGGGCTATCCCGTAGCAACCATGGCGATAGGACCGGCAGGAGCGGCAAATGCTGGGCTGATGGCCGCTGGCATTTTGGCCACGCAAGATCCCGATATCGCCGCACGGCTTGATGCCTGGCGCGCGGCCCTATCCGCCTCTATTCCCCAGGAGCCAGTTGATGAGTAACCCCCTGCCCCAAGGCGCCAACATTGGAATTTTGGGTGGCGGCCAACTGGGTCGTATGCTCGCTGTGGCAGCCAGCCGTTTGGGACTAAAGGCCCATATTTTTGAGCCCGGTGCCAATCCTCCAGCCGGTCAAGTGGCCGATCAGGTCACCACCGCCTCTTATGAAGATGAAGCCGCGCTGCACCGTTTTGCCCAATCGGTGGATGTGATTACCTATGAATTTGAGAATATTCCGACCTCAGCGCTCGATATTCTCGAACAAATCCGCCCCATTCATCCCGGCCGCCAAGCCTTGGCAATCTCGCAAGACCGCCTGTCCGAGAAAAAATTTCTCACCGGGCTTGGTCTAAAAGTGGCGCCCTATGCCAATGTCACAAGTGCCGCTGAAGCCGAAGCGGCCGCCCAGTCTATCGGCACCCCCTCTATTTTGAAGACGCGCCGCATGGGCTATGACGGCAAGGGACAAGTCCGGCTCAAAAATGTTTCGGATATGGAAAAGGCATGGCAGGCCATGCAAAGCGCGCCCTCCGTTTTGGAAGGCTTTATCAATTTCAGCCATGAGGTTTCGGTCATCGCCGCCCGTACCAGTGATGGGCAGGTCGCCTGCTATGATCCGGGTGAGAATGTGCACCGCGAGGGGATTTTGCACAGCACGACAGTACCGGCGACCTTGAGCGCCGCGCAGCGCATGGATGCGGTTCTATTGGCGGGGCAAATCCTCAACGCATTGGAATATGTCGGAGTGATGGGCGTCGAGCTGTTCGTAACCGCCGACGGGCTGATCGTAAATGAGATTGCCCCGCGCGTGCACAACTCTGGTCATTGGACACAAAACGGCTGCGTTATTTGCCAATTTGAGCAACATATTCGTGCCGTTGCCAGCTGGCCCTTGGGCGATGGCAGCCGCCACAGCGATATACGGATGGAAAATCTGATTGGCGCCGATATGGATCGCGTTCCGGAGCTTCGCAAAACCAATGCGGCATTGCATTTATATGGAAAATCCGAGGTCAAACCCGGCCGCAAAATGGGTCATATCAACTTTCGCATATAGCGCCCCAGCCAGGGGGTCGGGCGATACCTCAGGGACGATGCGAACCGCCTGAGCCGAGCCTCAATAGCTTGAGAATTGCATCCAAACTCACCTCACGCAGCGAGAGATTGGCGTCAAAAGCCCCTGTCTTGAGGTAGTGAGACACTTGCGCAATGACCAATGGATTGTTCATCATAAAGCTGTGAGACACCGGCAATATCAAATGATCGCGCATTCCATCTACACGCGTGCTCTCGACGGAAACTTTCCCATCATCCAGGCCGTCAATGAACTTGGAATACAGAGGGTTAAAACTGACCGTGCCGGCAATGATGCCCAATGAGAAATTGACCTTTGGCAAGCGGTTTGGAAAGCTGCTGGGATCCGTGCCCAATTGCCGCCCCGCCGGCCCATTGACCCAATCAAAGGCCGCGAGCGTCTGCATCGCATCCACCACCTCCGAGCCCCTGTTCGGCGGGCCCAGCATCACCACATGACCTAAGTTTTTGGGTTTAACCCAGGCCAGATAGGCCCGTACCATAATACCCCCCAAAGAATGGGTCACAAAATGGAGCCGCCGCGCGCCACAGCTTGCCACAGCCTTCGGCAGAGTTTCACTGACCAATGCCTCAATCGGCTTGCCGCGTGTGGAAAATTCCGGGTTCACCACGCGATATCCCTGCCTCCGCAAGCTCCGCGCCATCAAAGCAAAAGAGACCTCGCTGCGCGCCAGCCCATGCAGCAAAACCACACAGTCTTGCGCCAAGCCCCAATTGGGCAGCAACAGGCCAAAGCAGATTAAGAGGGGTTTGAACATAAGGTAGAAATAGGCGTCACGACCTAGCTTTTAAAGAGCCGCTCCAACAAAAAGGCCCACGATAAGCGCGGGCCTTTTCTAAAAACAGGTCGTAAAGGACCGGCTGATTTACATCATGCCGCCCATGCCGCCCATGCCACCCATATCAGGCATGCCACCACCAGCAGCGCCGGCTTTTTCTGGCTTATCTGCGACCATGGCTTCGGTTGTGATCAACAGACCCGCAACAGAGGCTGCATCTTCCAGAGCCGTACGCACAACTTTGGCCGGATCAATCACACCGAATGTGAACAGATCACCATATTCTTCGGTTTGCGCATTGAAACCGAAAGACAGATCAGAACTTTCACGCACTTTGCCGGCCACAACCGCACCATCAACACCCGCATTTTCTGCGATTTGGCGCAGAGGCGCTTCGATGGCACGAGCAACGATTTTGATGCCTGCAGTTTGGTCAGGGTTGGAGCCTTCGAGGTCGGCCAATACTTTACCAGCCTGCACCAAAGCAACACCACCGCCGACAACAACTCCTTCTTGCACGGCCGCACGGGTCGCGTTCAAAGCATCGTCAACGCGATCCTTGCGTTCTTTCACTTCAACTTCAGTCATGCCACCCACACGGATCACAGCAACACCGCCTGCCAATTTGGCAACACGCTCTTGCAGTTTTTCACGGTCGTAATCAGACGTTGTTTCTTCGATTTGACCGCGGATCTGTGCAACACGCGCTTCAATTTCGGCTTTTTCGCCCAAACCGTCTACGATGGTTGTTTCATCTTTGGTGATTGAAACGCGCTTGGCAGAGCCCAGCATGTCCATTGTGACAGATTCAAGCTTCATACCAAGATCTTCAGAGATCACTTGGCCGCCCGTCAGAATTGCAAGGTCTTGCAACATGGCTTTTCGGCGATCGCCGAAACCAGGAGCTTTCACCGCTGCGATTTTCAAGCCGCCGCGCAATTTATTCACAACCAAAGTTGCCAGGGCTTCGCCCTCAACATCTTCCGCAACAATCAACAAAGGCTTGCCAGACTGGATCACTTGCTCGAGCAAAGGCACCATTGGCTGCAAAGAAGAGAGCTTCTTTTCATGCAGCAGGATGATCGCATCTTCCAGCTCGGTTGTCATTTTGTCAGGGTTGGTGACAAAGTAAGGCGACAGGTAACCGCGGTCAAACTGCATGCCTTCGACAACAACTGTCTCTGTTTCCAGACCTTTGTTTTCTTCAACCGTGATGACGCCTTCATTGCCAACACGCTGCATCGCATCTGCGATCTGCTGCCCAATATCGGCTTCGCCATTGGCGGAGATTGTGCCGACTTGCGCAACTTCTGCGCTATCAGTTACGGGGCGTGAAGCGGCTTTGATCGAGTCAACAACAGCGGTTGTGGCCGCGTTGATACCACGCTTCAGATCCATCGGGTTCATGCCTGCAGCTACGGATTTCATACCTTCGCGCACGATGGCTTGCGCCAAAACAGTCGCGGTGGTCGTGCCGTCGCCGGCTTCATCATTGGTGCGTGAGGCCACTTCTTTGACCATCTGCGCACCCATGTTCTCGAACTTATCTTCCAGTTCGATCTCTTTTGCCACTGAAACACCATCTTTCGTGATGCGCGGTGCGCCGAAAGATTTATCCAGAACAACATTGCGGCCTTTCGGGCCCAATGTCACTTTTACGGCATCGGCCAGAATATTCACACCGTTCAACATACGGTTGCGTGCATCTGTGCCAAATTGGACGTCTTTTGCTGCCATTTTGCAGATCCTCGTCTTAAAATTTCAATTTAAAAACTTGTCCTTGGAGATCTTAGGAGATCACGCCTAGGATATCGCTCTCTTTCATGATCAGCAGATCTTTGCCGTCAACGGACACTTCTGTTCCGGACCATTTTCCGAACAGAACTGTGTCACCTTGTTTGACGTCCAAAGCGATGCGATCGCCATCATCATCACGCAAACCTGCGCCCACGGCGACTATCACGCCTTCGGCAGGCTTTTCTTTCGCGCTGTCTGGGATGATCAAACCACCCGCAGTTTTTTCTTCGCCTTCAACGCGTTCGACAAGAACGCGGTCATGCAGAGGGGTAAATGCCATCTTTAGTAACTCCTAGCTGGCTCAAGGTTGAACTTGAGTTAGCACTCGGGCACTCCGAGTGATAACTATCGGGAGATAGGGAGTCTGACTGACGGAGTCAACGGCCAGGTTAAAAAAATTTTACTGTGCCAAGCATACCACTTTAGGATGAAATCTGTTGCAAAATTGACTTGAATTTCACTAAACAACATTAGAAAAAAATTAATGAATTTTTAACGTAGCTATTGAATGACTTATAAACTTTTGTGGACAATTCCCTTTGGCGCCGCACTCACGGCCTGTAGCAGTGCCGAAGAAACCACTGGCACAACAACCGCGGCTGCCCAGATTGCAACCTCCGATGTTAGCTTGGCCTCAACCGGCACCTTTAACACCGGCAACAACCCGATAAACCTGGTACAAAGCGGGAAGGTCTCCTTCGTTGATGATGAGTTAGTCAACGTAAAGGTGAATCCGTTAAGCGCATCCACCTCCAACAATCGAAAAGATTTCACTTTCGACGCTGAGACCTATGACAAAACGGTCACTTTGAGATGGGATGCCATGGAGAGCCATTATTCTGGGCGCGTGAATGGCAAGGACATCTTCCTGAAACCGCAAGAAACCGGCAGCGACGGCGGCTCTTGGGTCGCCTCCTATGACCGCCTTGAGATCAAAGGCCGCAATTTATCTCAAAGCGTTTGGAGTGTACCGCTAATCTATGGCTATGAGACAGCCGACGCGACCGTGGCTGCGGCAACCAGCACCGCAACTTATACAGTCAGCGGCCGCCTATCGTTGCAAAAGCCAACCGAACGCGAGTGGCGCAAGCTTGATGCCAGCTTATCCGTTAACTTTGCCAATCAAACGGTCTGCGGCTAAATGAAAATCAGCGAGGCCACAGACCATACCAAAATGACAGTAGGCACACTCACCATTCCAACGACCGCTATTTCCGGCAATGGGTTTTCGGCTCAACCGACGGTGACGGTTAACAACCCCGGCGATAACACCTATGCCTTTCATAATTAGACCATCAACGGGATATTTTATGGGGATAACAGCGAAGTTCTCGCCGACGTTCTGAGCGCGGATTACACCGAAAACGGCGCGCCTGGTGTAGCCATTGGACACTATTGGACGCACTAATATCTCGGCACCACAGCGGTCATTTCCGCTGTGAAAAATCTCAGCTTGCCACAGGCACAAGCGTTCGGCATCCTGCGCTCAAAGGGAGTTCAGGATGCCGTTTCATTTTTCAGATTCAGAATATGCGACAAGGCTGTCCAAAGCCGCCACCGCGCTTCAGGCGCGGGACCTGGAGGCCTTGCTGCTCTTTGCGCCCGAAAACCAATATTGGATTTGCGGCTATGACACTTTTGGCTTTGCCATGTTCCAATGCCTCATTTTGGGAGCGGATGGGCGGCTCAACTTGCTAACGCGCGCGCCAGACCTGCGCCAAGCCCAGCAGACCTCAACCCTCAGTGATGCGCAGATCCACATTTGGAAAGATATTGAAGGCGCATCTCCGGCCTGCGCTCTGGCGGATTTGGTTAACGCCTTGGGCTATCGCGGCAAAATCGCAATAGAGACCGAAACCCCCGGCCTGACCTTCGCTAATGGGCAGTCCGTCATTGCCGCTTTTGACCAGAGCTTGCAGCGCGGCGATGGGATTATCTCGGATCTGCGACAAGATAAGTCACCTGCGGAATTGGACATGCACCGCAGGGCAGCGGCCCTCTCTGATGATGCCCTGGACGCGGCATTGGCCAGCACCCGCGCCGGTGCCTTTGAGGGAGATATATTGGCCGATATGCAAGGCGCGGTATTCCGTGGAGGCGGCGATTATGCGGGTAATGAATTCATCATTGGCTCCGCCGAGCGCGCCTTGCTTTGCCGCTACGCCTCCGGTCGCCGCCATCTTGATGCGCAAGACCAGCTGACACTTGAATGGTCGGGCGCCTATGCGCGCTATCACGCAGCCATGATGCAGACTTTGGTCATTGGCAAGGCCACCGCCGCCCAACGCCGCATGCACAGCGTCGCCCGCGACGCACTAGAAGCCTGCGAGGCGGCGATTAAGCCCGGCCAACCCATGGGTGAGGTATTCGCGGCCCATGCGCAGGTGTTTGACAAAGCCGGTCTGGGGCATGCGCGCCTGAATGCCTGCGGCTATGCGATGGGGGCGATTTACAACCCGATTTGGGTTGATTTCCCAATGTTCTGTGAAGGCAACCCAACGTTGATGCGCGAAAGTCAAGTGTTCTTTTTACATATGATCTTGATGGACAGCGACGCGGATCTGGCCATGTGTCTTGGCCATTCGGTAGAGGTGACCGCTCATGGCGCCAAACGCCTGTCGCGCCACGCGCCTGATTTATTTGAACTCTAACGCAGCGGCCCTTGTGGAATTGGTAAAACATCCCTCGAATTCACCGCATAACCCTGCCACAACTTAACAAGAAATTAGCCTTTTCTGCCGTCTTTGGCCGCAGAATAGGGAGAGTGAATTATGAAACAAGGCCTGATCTGGGTGCTGGTATGTTTATTCACAAGCGCCTGTGGTGGGGTGGAGCAGATTCAGGGGGCGCAACCACCCTCCCCACGACCCCCACCACACCGACGCCCCCTCCTGCTGCGAACTGGCGCGCGGCGCTGGCGGCGTCTGGCTATGCCGGTGCAGGGGCTCAGGTCCGCTTTGGTGAGACCTATGAGCTGGCAAATGATCAATCTCTGCGTGGAACGCCCACCAGCCGCGGCATTTGGTATGTAATGGTTTCAAAAACCCCCATGCAAATCACCTTCACCAGCGCCACCATGCTCACTTTGGACAGCCAAGGTCACCAGTACAGCATGTTCGACGGGGATGGGGGTTCTGTCTTTGAACCAACTTCCGGCGGGCACCCAAAGGTTTTGGCCTTTATAGTCGAAAAGGAGGCCGCTTTGGTCATGGCCATTGAGCTCACCAGCTCAGGCCCAGTGGACACAACCTACAGCGCCATCGGACCCAATACCGACCCCACAGCAATGCCTGCCTCAGGCAGTGCTCTGTGTAAGGGGACGGTCAATGCCGTCCTACAGCCTTCGATCAACTCTTCCACCCAGGTCGGCGAATTTTCTGGCACTGGAGATTTTAATGTGGATTTCACCGCCAACACCGTTTCAGGATCCATGGTCTACACCCAATCTAGCGACACGCAATTCACCCAAAGATCGGCCATTTTGACAGTCACCCTGCCCAGCACCTCCATAACAGGAAACACCTTTGAGACCACCGCCGGCACCGCGCAATTCAACCAGATCCCAAGCCATGGCACGCGCTTCGGGTCTATGCGCATTGAGGGTGATTTTTTTGGTCTAGCCGGCACGACCCTTGCGGGCAGCTTCGATGGTGTGGGAACCGACAGCAGCGGCAACACCGCTTTTCTGCACGGCGGGTTTGTAGTGGAAAAATAAATCTGCCACGAGGCGCTTTAGGACCAATCTTCAAGACCTTTGCGGCCCGCAGCGGTCAATGCATAAATTCCTGTCTCGACCTTCTCAAACCATCCATAAACATTGTTGCGCATCAATGTCGTTGCTGAGGGCACGCCGGTGGCCCTTGCGACGATGGCCCCTTTTTCCGGTCCCGCATGCGCCAGATAGGTGGCGCATTTCAGCGCATCTTGCCGATATCCCGTCAACAGCCCATGCCGCGTCGCCCCTCCGTCGTTCGGATCTCCTTCCAGCCGGTCAAACGCCTTGATGATCCTCTTGGCTTTACGAAGGTTCTTGCGCGGGGCGTAGGGTCCGGGCGCGCAATGCAGCTCTACGAAAAGATCGCGTGGCCGCACCGTCAAAAGCCCAAGGCCCAGGCGTCGGCAGAGCGTCACATTGGCCTTCAAACGCTTCATCCCTGCCTTACCCTCGGGCCGCAGCACAGCGATATAAACATCATCTACAAGTTTCAAGCGCTCCAAAGCCTGGTGAAACAATGTGAGAGAAAAGGCGAGTTTCAACTCAATGATCACCGCAGGATCTGCGCCGCGACGCGCCATGACGTCTGCGGCGCCCACCTCGCCCTTCACCTCATAACCCTGGGCTTCAAAATGCGCTTTTAAGGGCGCGTATAGCTCGCTTTCCTTCATAGATCCATCATGCAGCACTTGCACGGAAAGGTCCAACCTTAGCCGGGTGACAATACCTATTTCGCCACCTATAAGGGCCCAAATTCAACGACCGCCCGAGGATTATATTATGATCAAAGTATTTGGCCACAAAGCCCCCGACACAGACAGTACCGGAAGCGCCATCATTTGGGCGTGGTATCTCAATGAGATAAAGGGCCAAGCCGCCCAGGCGGTTCTACTCGGTTCGCCCAATACCGAAGCTGCCTTCGTCACTCAGCGCTGGGGCTTTGCGGCGCCCGAAATTATTGCCGATGTACAGAGCAATGCACCGGTGGTTATCGTGGATACCAACAATCCCGCCGAATTGCCCAGCAATATCAATCAAGCCGATATTTTGGCCATCATTGATCATCACAAGCTTGTCGGCGGTCTCGAAACCCAAGGGCCAATTTCAATTACCATCCGCCCCCTAGCCTGCACCGCGACGATCATGCATGATCTCATGGGCGATGATGCAGCGCAGATGCCCAAGCCCATCAAAGGGGTGATGTTGTCTTGTATTTTGTCTGACACCCTGGCCTTCCGCAGCCCGACAACAACGGCGCAGGACGAAGCCCTGGCAGAAAGTCTGGCCGCTGATTTGGATCTGTCGCTTGCAGATTACGCCGCTGACATGTTCGCTGCAAAATCTGATGTCTCTGCCTTCTCAGATGCGGAGCTTTTGCGTCTAGACAGCAAGGAATATACCGTCAGCGGCACGAAATTCCGCGTCTCTGTTTTGGAAACCACCTCCCCCACGACGGTCCTGGACCGCAAAGCAAGCCTCATGGAAGCTATGCCATCTGTGGCGCAGGAAGACGAGGTAGATCATGTATTGCTCTTTGTGGTCGACATTTTGAATGAGGAAGCCACAATGTTGATCCCCAATGCCACGGCGCAAACTTTGGCAGAAAAATCTTTTGGTGCCACGGTCACGGGCGATTCTGTGGTCTTGCCCGGAATAATGAGCCGCAAAAAGCAGATCATACCCAACCTTAAACTTTAATTGAACCAAAGGCCTCTCATGACACGAATTATCACGTCCATTTCGGAAATTTCCGAATCCTATGATGCTCTATTTTGTGACCTCTGGGGCTGCGTTCATGATGGGCTAACACCTTTTGCAGAGGCGGTGGCGGCACTGAAAGCCTTCCGCGCAAAGGGCGGCACGGTGATGATGGTGACCAACGCGCCGCGCCCGCATGCTCCGGTACGCCGGCAGTTGGAGCGGCTCGGCGTTCCAAGCGATGCTTATGACGGCATTGCGACCTCCGGTGACAGCGCCCGCGCTGCGATGTTGCGCGGTGCGGTCGGCGAGAAGGTTTATTTTATTGGCCAGTCACATGATCAGGATTTTTTCACCCCGCTGGAACTGATTGAAAACCCCGTGGTGATTTCGCAAGTGGCTTTGGAGCAGGCCGAAGGGATCGTCTGCTGCGGGCCGTTTGACCCCCTGGCCGATCCAGACGAGATGTGGGCGCGTTTCTTGCAGGCAAAGGCCCGCGGCCTGAAACTCCTCTGCGCCAACCCCGATATCGTCGTGGACCGCGGCGAAACCCGCGAATGGTGTGCCGGAGCTTTGGCGAAACTCTATACGGAGATGGGCGGCGAGAGCCTCTACTTCGGCAAGCCGCATCCCCCGATCTATGATTTGGCCCGCAGGCGGCTCGAGGCTTTGGGCAAAGACATTCCCGACAGCCGCATCCTCTGCGTCGGTGATGGAATTTTGACCGATATTGATGGGGCGATGGGCGAAGATCTTGATTCGCTCTTTGTCACCGGAGGCTTGGCCGCCCAGGAAACCCAGACTACAGATCAACCCGACCCTGCGGCTCTCATGGCCTATTTGACCAAAGAAATGCGGCAACCGACCTATTGCATCGGCAAATTACGCTAACGCCCTCTTGATTTATCTCCCCTTAAGGTAATATTATTACTCAGGCGACATCACGACGTTGCGATTATTACCTTGAGGTGCGAGATGCTCGACAACATGCCCCGTGGCACAATTTGTATTGAAGATATCGAAATCGGCATGACCCGGCATTTGCGCAAGGTTGTGACCGATCGAGACATTGAGATGTTTGCCGAAGTATCCACCGATCATAACCCGGTGCATCTTGACGACGACTATGCCAATGACACGATTTTTGAGGGCCGAATTGCCCATGGTATGTTAACCGCAGGCTTGATCTCCGCAGTGATTGGCGAGCAATTGCCGGGCCATGGGACTGTATATTTAGGACAATCGCTCAAGTTTTTAGCACCTGTACGCCCGGGCGATCTGGTCACCGCACAAGTGGAAGTCGTCGATATTGATCTTGGTCGCCGCCGGGTCCAACTTGACACCCATTGCTCCATTGATGGCAAAAAAGTGCTGGCGGGCGAGGCCACCGTCTTAGCCCCTTCCCGAAAATTCGACTAAAACGCCACCGTTTCACCTGCCACAGCTTGCTCTGCTCATTCTGGCGAGATAGGGGGAATTCATGAGGCGTTTTCAAACCAATCTTCCAGAGCAGGATGGCCGTGGCGCGGCCGTGGCAATCGGCAATTTCGATGGCGTCCATTTGGGACATCAAGCGGTGATTGATGTGGCCCGAGCCGCTGCTGGCGCGAGTGGCGCACCCTTGGGCGTTCTAACCTTTGAGCCACACCCGCGCAGTTTTTTCGCCAAGAGAAATGGCACAGACCTCCCACCTTTTCGCTTGATGAATGCCGAGGCCCGCGCGCATCGGCTAGAAAAGCTCGGAGTTGAGACCCTCTTGGAGCTGCCTTTCGATCAAGCGCTTTGTGACCTGAGTGCCTGGGACTTCTGTAAAGAGGTTTTGAGCGAGGGTTGCGGTCTTACGCATGTGGTGGTTGGCGCTGATTTTTGCTTTGGCAAAGGCCGATCAGGAACCGCACAAACGCTTATAGAGCATGGACAACGCCTTGGCTTTGAGGTTACGATAGCCGATTTGAAAAATCACGAGGCAGAAATCATCAGCTCAACCAATATTCGCAAAGCTTTAGCAGCCGCAGATCCACAGCGCGCCGCGGCAATGCTGGGCCATTGGCACCGTCTGGAAGGCGCGGTTGAACATGGCGAAAAGCGCGGACGTGAGCTGGGCTATCCCACGGCTAATATGTCCATTGAGGGGCTGCAACCGCCGGCCTTTGGGGTCTATGCGGTATTGGTAGATGTGCTCACCGGCCCCCTTAAAGGCAGCTATCATGGTGCCGCGTCAATTGGTGTGCGGCCCATGTTTGGGCAAAACCTGCCCAATTGTGAAACTTTTATCTTTGATTTTAAAGGTGATCTCTACGGCGAAACACTGTCAGTCGGTTTGGTCGCCTATCTGCGCGGTGAAGAGACCTTCGATGGGCTTGAGGCATTAATTGCCCAGATGAATGCCGATTGTAGCCGTGCCCGCCGCATTCTGGGCCAGCTATGAGCGCCAATTCAAACCCAAAGCCCATGCGCCCAAAATTTTGGGAGACAGTGCCGCTGTCTAAGATGACCGAAGCTGAATGGGAAACGCTCTGCGATGGCTGTGGCCGCTGTTGCCTCAATAAACTAGAGGATCCCGACACCGGGCATATTGCACTCACCCGCATTGCCTGCCGTCTGCTTGACAATGAGACCTGTCAATGTTCTCAATATAGCATTCGTCAGAACTTCGTGCCGGAATGCATCCGAATGACCCCAGAAACCATTGAACAACATGCCTATTGGCTTCCGAACACTTGCGCATATAAACGATTGTTTGAGGGCAACGAAATTCCCGACTGGCATCCGCTGCGCAGCGGAACGGCGCAATCGGTGCATGATGCCGGCATATCTGTAAAAGGTTGGACGATACCGGAATTTGAAGTGCCAGAAGAGGAATGGGAAGACCATATAATTGGGGATTAAGCGATGAATTTTGCGTCTGATAACACCGGCCCCGTGCACCCCAATGTCATGGAAGCGCTCAATGCGTCAAACATGGGCTATGCCCTGCCCTACGGCGCTGATGACGCCACTGCACAGGCTGTGCAGGATATCCGGGATGTGTTTGAAGCCCCAGAGGCCGCGGTCTATCTGGTCTCGCTTGGAACGGCCGCAAATTCCTTGATCCTTGCCACGCTGTCTCAACCCTGGGAGACGGTGTTTTGCCATACGGTGGCGCATATCCATGAAGATGAATGCAATGCCCCCGAATTTTATTCCGGTGGGACCAAGCTCACACTCGTGCCGGGTGATGACGCGAAAATGACCGCGCAAAACCTGCGCTCGTCAATCTTGGCAGAAGAGACCCGCGGCGTGCATGGGCCGCAACGCGGCCCGGTTTCCATCACCCAAGCCACCGAGCGCGGTACGATCTATAGCCTCGCTGAAATCCAAGACATTTCCGTCACATGTAAGGACTTTGGTCTGCCGCTGCATATGGACGGGGCGCGCTTCGCAAATGCCTTACAAACCCTTGAATGCAGCGCGGCTGACATGACTTGGAAATCTGGCATCGACGCCGTCACCTTTGGCGGAACCAAAAACGGATTAATGGCAGTGGAGGCGGTTGTCTTCTTTGATCCAAAACACGCCTGGGAATTCGAGCTTCGGCGCAAACGCGGCGCGCATCTCTTTTCAAAGCACCGCTTTCTGGCCGCGCAAATGCAAGCCTATTTGGCCGGAGATCTTTGGCTGGATATGGCAGAAAAATCTAATGCCGCCTGCGCAAGACTAGCGCAAGGGCTCAAGCAAACACCTGGCATTGTGCTCGATTTTGAACCGCAGGCCAATATCATCTTCGCACAATGGTCCCGCGCTGCACATCAAAGGCTTCATGCCGCGGGGGCGCACTATTACCTTATGGCAGGCGATCATAAAACCGGATCGGCCGATGAGCTCTTGCCCGCCCGTTTGGTGACCGATTGGTCCGCAAGCCCGGAGGATGTCGACCGTTTTCTAGAGATCTTACGTGGATAAAATGCGTATTACCGGGCGCGGGCCAGTCCCGCCCGGTGTTTTTTGAAGCTCAAAGAGCGCCTGACAGTACAAGGCCTAGATCTTCCAGACGATCCTGCCCCCAAAAACGCTGATCTTTGTCTGTAATATAGAACGGCGCTCCAAAGACGCCTGCGGCGACCGCATCTTCGGTGTTTTTGGCGTATTGCTCCGCCGAACCGATCATATCTTTATCGCCAAGGCTTGGGTCAAAACCAGCAGCTTTGAGACAGTCTGCGATGACCTCCGGTTGTGAAATATCTTTCTGCTCTGCCCAAACCGCACGGGTAAACCCATGTACCAATGCGCCTAAATCTCCATCTCCATAGGTCGATGCGGCGATGACAGCATAGGAGGACGGCGCCATATTCACCGGAAAGAAGGCTGGCTGCAGATTGAGCGGCAGTTTGCGCTTTTTGGCCTGCCGCGGCAGCTCTTGTGCACGCAGTTCAATACGGCTGATGTGACGATCTTTCGGCGAAACCCCACCCGTGCGGCTAAAGACGGTCATCAAATCCATGGGCTTGTAGGCGATCGTTGCCCCATGTTTTTGCGCGATCTCTTCGAGGCCAGTGCCTGCCAAATAGGTAAACGGAGAAATTGTCGCGAAAAAGTAGTCAATATGTGCCATGAGCGTCACCTTTTTGTGTATCAAACCTGTGACGAGCAGTAACCGCATGATAAGCCGTGTCAACAATATGCGACTCAGGCTCGCAGATATCGTAGAGGATAACACGAATGGCTTCTGTTCACGGTCCGAAACTAATCGCTGGGAATTCCAACTTAAAGTTGGCGCGCTCAGTCGCACGGCGCATGTCTCTACATAGGGGCATGAATGTGGGTCTTGTGGACGCGCGGGTTGAACGTTTCAACGATGGCGAAATTTTCGTCGAGGTGTTCGAAAATGTCCGCGATGAGGATATGTTCATCATCCAACCAACCTCCCGCCCCGCCAATGATGCGCTCATGGAGCTTTTGATCATCGCCGATGCTCTGAAACGCTCTTCGGCCAGCCGCGTCACCGCTGTGATCCCTTATTTTGGCTACGCGCGCCAAGACCGCCGCAGCAAAGCCCGCACGCCGATCACCGCCAAACTGGTGGCCAATATGCTCGAAGAGGCAGGCATTGAGCGGGTTCTCACCCTTGATCTTCATGCCACACAAATTCAGGGATTTTTTGATATTCCAGTCGATAATCTCTATGCGTCCCCTGTCTTTGCCCTAGACGTCAAACATCATTTCAAAGACCAAATGGATAACCTGATGGTGGTCTCCCCCGATGTGGGTGGCGTGGCGCGCGCGCGAGATTTAGCACAACGCATTGGTGCGCCTCTGTCCATCGTCGACAAACGCCGAGAGAAGGCCGGCGAAGTAGCGGAGATGACAGTAATTGGCAATGTAGAAGGCCGCAGCTGCTTGATTGTGGATGATATCGTCGATACCGCTGGAACACTGTGCAAAGCGGCTGATGTTTTGATGGAGAATGGTGCAAAGGAAGTACATTCCTACATCACACACGGAGTTCTATCAGGCCCGGCGGTGGATCGGATTACCAAATCTGTGATGAAAAACCTGGTCATTACGGATACGATCGAGGCCACAGATGCGGTCGCGAATGCGCCCAATATCCGGATTGTTCAAACTGCCCCTATGTTTGCGCAGGCTATTTTGAACACATGGAGCGGCACGTCGGTTTCCTCGCTTTTCTCAACCGAAGCTTTATCAGCGATTTATGAGGGCATTTACGACTGCGGCTAATGGCTGCGCATTAGTAGAGTTGCCATTGGTCAGGATCTGCCACTTCACCAATCGCCAGCCAACTGGCACTCACCCGAGCAATGCGCATGTCAGACCAGGTTCGGAATACCAGATCAAATCCTGTCACAGTCACATTTTCTGCCCGGATGTCAGCGCGGGCATTGCTGTCATTGCCCATATCCCACATGGAGAGGCTCACGTGAACCATCGGTTGCGCGCTAACGGCTTCCGAAAACTAAACAGCCCGCGAAACCTTGCGAGGGCCGGAACCTGTCCACATTTCTCCACCATCTTGAAAGTCTGAAAACAGTTCAAACGTGCCTTGATCCATCCCAATGGGATGTGATGATAAGTGTTTCATGCCGCAAACTCTATATTTTTCATTTTAAATACAATGTCTTAAAAAGGAAACGGGCCCACTCGGGGCCCATTTCATATAATATCAGAACGCTTAAGCGGCGTTGAGGCCCAAGGCGGCTGCCAGAGCGGCCACATCAGACTGAAGCTTGCGCGCTGCCTCCTGTGCCTCTTCGCTGGCTTTTTCAACTGCTTCAGCTGCGCCAGAGATGATACCATTCATATCATCCTGGGTGACATCCGCCTTTGCCATCGCACGTTCCGCGATCACAGTGACGCCCTGCGCTGTAACCTCAGCAAAACCGCCGGTAACGACAAATTCGCTAACCCCGCTCGGGGCGGTTACAGACAAGACACCGGGGCGCAAAGTTGTCAGAACAGGCTCATGGTTCGCCATGGCTGTCATATCCCCTTCCGATCCCGGAATCTGGACCGCAGTCGCTGCGAAAGAAGCGAGGCTTCTTTCAGGGCAGACCAGATCAAAATTCAATGTATCTGCCATTAGGCTGCATCCGCTGCCATGCGCTCGGCTTTCGCGATGACTTCGTCAATGTCACCAACCATATAGAATGCGCCCTCTGGTAGGTGATCGTATTCACCCGCCACAACCGCTTTAAAGGATGCGATTGTTTTTTCCAAAGGCACCTGAACACCATCAGAACCGGTAAACACTTTTGCCACGTCAAACGGCTGTGACAAGAAACGCTCCAGCTTCCGTGCCCGAGCAACGGTCACTTTGTCGTCTTCAGACAGCTCGTCCATGCCCAAAATCGCGATGATATCCTGCAAAGATTTGTAACGCTGTAGAACCTGCTGCACATCGGTTGCCACAGTGTAGTGCTCATCACCAATGATAAGCGGATCGAGCAAACGAGAGGTAGAACCGAGTGGATCCACCGCAGGATAGATGCCTTTTTCAGAGATCGAACGATCCAAAACGGTTGTCGCATCCAAATGCGCAAATGAGGTGGCCGGCGCAGGGTCGGTCAAGTCATCGGCAGGAACGTAAACCGCTTGAACAGACGTAATCGAACCAGATTTGGTTGATGTGATCCGCTCTTGCATAGCGCCCATATCGGTCGCCAAAGTTGGCTGATAGCCCACCGCAGAAGGAATACGACCCAAAAGCGCAGACACCTCAGAGCCGGCTTGTGTAAAGCGGAAAATATTATCCACAAAGAACAATACATCAGATCCAGTTTCATCACGGAACTGCTCGGCCAAGGTCAAACCTGTCAAAGCGATCCGCATACGCGCACCTGGAGGCTCGTTCATTTGGCCATAAACCAGAGCGATTTTGGACTCTTCAAGATTGTCTGGAACGATAACACCGCCTTCGATCATCTCGTGGTACAGATCGTTACCTTCACGCGTCCGCTCACCCACACCAGCGAAAACCGACACACCAGAGTGCACCTTCGCGATGTTGTTGATCAGTTCCATGATCAAAACAGTTTTACCAACGCCGGCACCGCCAAACAGA
>Ga0233395_1000057_pt1 | contig 57419 bp, 62 predicted proteins | sample 27DmetaG_FD_186029 | JGI IMG/M metagenome (GOLD analysis project Ga0233395, IMG submission 186029) | Seawater microbial communities from Monterey Bay, California, United States - 27D | ecosystem: Environmental > Aquatic > Marine > Coastal | place: USA: California | collected 2016-10-12 | reverse complement strand
CACTTGGTTTAGAATCTGATTACTGGCTAAATGATGAGCTGCAACTTTCTTTTAATGGCTATTTTCGCCAATTAAAAGCGGATGCTTTTAATGGTGACATGGCCGATGATGACGAAAATGGTATTTATGATGCGGTTAATAATATCAGTCAGCGAGATCAACAAAGTTACGGTTTGAGCTTGCAGTCAACTCTGTTTAAAGATCTCGCTGCACGCCAGAATCAATTCACTTTTGGTTTTGGTTTTTTCCAAGGTGATTCACGGTTTAAGGCAAAGGTACAGCAGGCTAGTCTTGATCCAAAGACACGATCAACGATGACTGCTGGCGCGACAACAGGGCCTTATACTGATGAGCGTACTGATATAAAAACCACTAATCAAAGTATGGGTTTATTTGCTAGTGATACTTGGTCGTTAACACCACAAGTTTCGCTGACGCTGGCTGGGCGCTATGATCGAACGCAAATTCAATTACGTGATCAAACTGGCGATCAATCTGAGCTTGATGGGAAACATGTGTTTTATTTGTTTAATCCATCTTTTGGAGTTAGTTACCGTCTCAATTCAAAGCTGAATTTTTATGGTTCTATCAGTCAGTCAGCACGCGCACCTTCAGCGATTGAATTGGCGTGCAGTGAGGAGGTCTTGGAGATGGCCGGTGAAGATGAGGAGTGTCGGTTACCTAATGCTTTTTTAGCCGATCCGCCACTTGATGAAGTGGTTGCAAGAAACTTTGAGTTTGGTCTTCGAGGGCAATGGAATGAAATGATGAAATACCATCTTGGCGTGTTTCATAGTACCAATAAGGATGACATTATCTTTCAGAGTACGGGTAGATCAACAGGTTTATTTAAGAATATTGATAAGACCAGAAGGATGGGTCTAGAGGCGGGTCTGAAGATTGCATCGGGGCGGCTAGAGACCAATATTAATTACAGCTATTTAAAAGCGACTTTTGAAGATGATTTTTTTATCTTGAGTCCTAATCATCCAGCTGCAGTTGATATTAACGGTGATGCCTCTGCTGGTTCAATTAGGGTTAAGCGAGGTGATCGTATTCCAGGCCTGCCGGAGCATACCTTGAAGGTTCATTCGAAACTGTTGTTGTCTGATAAGGCTTCCTTTTCTGTTGAATGGCAGGCGAGTGCTGGACAGTACTTGCGAGGTGATGAATCAAATCAACTGAGCAAGACGCCTAGTTATAATGTGTTTAATCTAAATGCTGATTATGCGATAAGTGAACAGATACAGATATTGGCTACTAAGGTCGAGAATGTTTTTGATAAGAAATATTATAGTTTTGGTTTATTGGGTGAAGAGCCTGACGAAGTAGTTGGTTTAGAGCATTTGAGTGATAATCGTTTTTATGGGCCAGGCAGTCCACGGGGAGTATGGCTCGGCTTGAGAGCTACTTTTTAACTATGTGTTATCCGGCTGTCTGATTAGTAGCTCTGCACTATTGCTTTTGATATGTAAATCACGTTGTGGGAATGGAATTTCGATCCCTGCATTGCCTAATGCAGTTTCAATCTCCCACATATACATGGCATTCCAAGACCCAGGTCGGGTGCGGTCATTTTTAGGATTGAGCCAGATGACCAGTTCAAAATCTAGACTGTTATCGCCAAAGCCAACTAACCAGACCTGCGGTCTACGTTTGTCACCATCGTCATAGGTGATCTCGACTTTGCGTGAGGCCGCTAACACCACTTCTCTTACCAGTTCTTTGTCTGTGCCATAAGCGACACCAAAGGGAATGTGAATGCGAACGATGGATTCATTTAGGGTGTAATTAGTAACCTTGGTTGAGATCAGTTCTGAGTTGGGAACAATGATGTCGAGATTATCTGGTGTGGTAACAATCGTGCTGCGTACATTGATATCTTTCACGGTGCCACGCAGGCCACTATCTAGTTCGATAAAGTCGCCAACTTTGACGCTATGTTCAAATAGAATAATGATGCCTGAGACAAAATTATTGACCACTGACTGTAAGCCAAAACCGACACCGACACTCAATGCACCTGCGACAATCGCGAGGTTAGTGAAGTTGATGCCAACCGAGCTTAAGGCAGTCACTAGCCCAACGATTATGACGATGTAAAAGAATACGCGGATAATGGTATAAACCGCAGGGGGTACCTTGCCATTGGCTGCGGTGTTTAGACGTAAAAATAAGGCTTTGGCATAACGCGCAATGACGATGGTAACAGCCATGATCAAGATGCCTTGTAATACGCTGACTATGGTTACTGGAGTTGCACCAATCGAAAAGAATTCATAAAAGAGGAGGTCAGACAGAATTTTCCAAACACCATAGTCTGGCCAAGTGAAGTCTATCGTGGTGTTGGGTAGCCTGATTTTAAGATCGCTTAGCAATGTATTGACTTCGTTGGTGATGTTAAGGATTGTTTTATTTTAGATCTCTAAATGTGCGCTGTATATTGAATTTAGTCTGAATTTTAGTTGATAGGTGACTTTAATGCTGTTTCGCAAGGATATTGGATGACTTTGACTGGTGTAATGATTATTTTTTATCAAGATAGGCTAATCGCTTACTGAAATCATCATGCCAGGTGCTAGATAATGTATCGCACTGCAGTATCGATATGAGGTCGGCACGACGTAGGCCGCGCTGATAGAATAACTGATTACAGCGATTGACTGACCACAGGCTGCAGCCTGACTCAATCTTTTCTAACTGCATGCCAGCAGCAATCTCACCTTCTTGTAGCACGCGCAGATACCAGCCGGTATAGCCACTGCTGATGACCCAATGAGGCAATCTTTTTTGCTTGAATTTATGCCCTAATTTCCAACAGGGTTGGCGTGGTTGGGTGACTTGTAAAATAGCTTCACCACACTGGAAGGTATCACCAATTAGGACACTGTGTTCGTCGGCGCCACTAAGACATAGATTCTCACCAAATGCACCCTGTGGCTCACTCGGTAGCTGAATGCGTGGCCGCCGTAATAGACCGACACGTTGTTGCCAATAGGTGTAGTGTTGTTTTGGATAGGCATAGACTGCCTTGTCTAAACCACCATGCACGCTTAAGTCAGCCTGTTGATCGCCAACTAGGTTTTCCTTATTCAGGCGTATAAGACCCTGTGCAGGCTGCTTTGAAATGGCTGAGAGTATCTCGTCCTGAAAGGCCTTAGGTTTGCCTACATGGATGCTTTCGATCTTCATGCAAAGGGTACTTTATAATTGAAATTACTGAATATAATCTTAGCTGGTGCTGGCTGAAATGTATAAGGCTCAAGAAGGTTTGTAGGTGCTTTGTATATTGCAGCATAATTCAGTAACACTCGCAGTAATGCTCTTTGCCAACAGATTGAATTCCTGTTGCCGAGAGCTTGATTTGCGCCAAGCTAATACGATATCACGATGTGCGCTATCCGCTAGGCGTTGTGTTTTAATCGCAGTGCCTTGCAGTATGCCGCTATCCACTGCGAGTTCAGGAATAAAACTGATACCTAGGTCACCATCCACCATCTTGACGAGGCTATATAAGTCACTAGCTGAATACCGTTGTGTTGGATTTTTTTGTGCGATGTTACAGGTGCTAATGACATGATTTCGTAGGCAATGTCCGTCTTCTAAAAGTAAGACATGTTGTTCATTGAGATGGTCTATATCGAAATTATGAGGTGTAATAAACCGTGTCTCTTGATGATAGGCAAGATAAAAGCGATCTTTAAATAAAGGTAATATTTCTACATTATTAAGCTCCATCGGCAGTGCTAAAATCAATAGGTCTAATTCACCGTCTAATAAAGAGCTATGAATAATGTCGGTTTTCCCCTCTTTGATATAAAGGTCAAGCTTGGGGAATTGGGCATGTATGTCCTTGAGTATATGGGGTAATAGGAAAGGGGCGACAGTTGGAATAATGCCTACTTTCAATGTACCGGATAAAACTTCTTGGAAATTTCTGCTGATATCCATCAGCGCTTCAACATCAAATAGTGCAAGTCGCGCCTGAGAAGCAATACTGGAGCCTAGGCTGGTGAATACAGTACTGCGACTAGTTCTATCGACTAGTGAGACCTTGAGTAAAGATTCTAAATCTTTGATTGCAAGACTGAATGCCGACTGAGATACATGACATGACTGAGCGGCATGTCCAAAGTGTAGATGCCGTTCTAGAGCGATCAAATATCTTAACTGCTTGAGTGTAGGGTAAGCCAATGCATAACCATCTAAATAGTTAATTTTATGCATTTATATCAATAGTGATTAATAATTGCTATGGCATTTATACCTAAATAGGTATCTATTTTGTTTTTTGTAGTATTAGTGACGTTATAAGTACCACCGTCGAAGAAAGGCCGATATAGGCCCATAGGGTATCCAGTAATAGCATGGATAGACCGAGAGAAAGCCAAATAAACAGAATGACTTTATAAGCGGTTAAGGTGGGTAGTCGCGCATTATTCTGGAATGTGTTGATAATGGGGCCAAAGTTAGGGTGTTGTAACAACCAGCGATGAAACCGGGGTGAGGATTTAGCAAAACAAGTGGCTGTCAGTAATATGAAGGGTGTGGTCGGTAGTAGTGGCAGGACGACGCCTGCTATACCCAAAGCTAACGAAATGAAGCCTATGATAATTAATAGGCCACGCTTGGTTTGAGTGCCTAGATGTCTCATTGATGCTGATCATCATGATTCATTGTAGAGCCAATAATTTATTGACTTTCAGCTGTAACAACAAGGTTATGCTGTTCTAGGCCACCTTGCTGGCTGAAGGCTTCTTCAGGCATAGGGTTTTTATGGGCAAGTTTGAAATCATCACTGCCAACCCAGTTGCGGAAAGCAACCTCATCTTCCCATTCAGTTAATACAATATAAGGTGCATTTTTACTGAGAGGGCGTAAGACCTGCATGCGGACAAAACCAGACTGTTGCTCTATTTGGCCAGCCCGTACAGTGAAGCGCTGTTCGAATTCTTCTGCCCATTCGGGCTTTACGTATACTCTATTACTGACAATATGCATGACAACAGGTCTTATTGGTTAAGTTATAAGGGTGCTAGTGTGGCAAAGCTAAGCGATTAGCTCCAGCCCTTGTTTGGCCTGAGGGCTTGAAATAGACTGAAGCTGTGTAATTGATACAAAAACCCACATAATTTAGTTTTAGCTGACTTTAGCAGCTTACGAGTGACCTAAGAATCGATATGACTAGTCCACATCGCTCGCTACTGGCTAGCCGCCGCTTCCTGCCTTTGTTTTGCGTCCAATTTCTGGGTGCGTTTAACGACAATATCTTCCGCTTCGCCCTGTTAACACTAATTACCTATCAGTTTAGTCAGACTGAAGGCTTTGATCCAGCAAAGTTGACGATGTTGGCTGCTGGCTTATTTATTCTGCCTTTCTTCTTGTTTTCGGCGAGCGCGGGCCTGCTGGCAGATCGTTATTCAAAGACGCTATGTGTTCGCTATATCAAACTCTTTGAGCTACTTATTATGCTCCTTGCAGCCTTAGCGTTAAACCAGCAATGGTGGTATCTACTGTTCTTCTGTCTGGCCTTAACTGGTTTGCAGTCAGCATTGTTTGGGCCAGTAAAGTACGCCATTTTGCCGCAGCTGTTATCACGTCAGGAATTACTCTCTGGTAATGCTTGGGTGACCGCTGGCACGTTTGTTTCGGTGCTCCTAGGGACTATGTTAGGTGGTCTGCTGATTATGGTCGAGAGTGGCCGTTTATGGGTTGCTGTCGCACTTTGTGCGGTGGCTTTGCTTGGTTATTTGGCAAGTCTCTTAATACCTCAAACACTACCAGGAAATAATAAAACAGCACTGTCATTCAACTTTATTGCGAGTACCGCACGAGTCATCAGGAGTGGTTTTTCAAATACTGAAATTCGTCCTGTGATGTTGGCAATTTCCTGCTTTTGGCTATTCGCCTATGTTATTCAGAGTCAATTGGCACCGATGTGCCTACAATTATTGGCCGCAGATGAAAGTGTGACGGTGCTATTTTTAATCCTATTTACACTAGGCATCGCTACTGGCTGCCTGCTGTGTGGTCGACTGTTGAGAGGCAAGATCAGCCTACGTTGGGTGCCATTGGCAGCAATTGCCATGTCCTTATTTTGTTTCGATCTCTATCTTTTTGTCAGTAGCCATGAAAAAACGACAGGCCCTCTATTAGCATGGCGCTATGTTCTTGCTGAGCCACACTATTGGCGTCTCATTTTAGATATTTTTCTGGTTGCATTAGCCGCTGGATTTTATATTGTGCCGTTGTATAGCTATCTGCAACAGAGTGTCGATGAGGGTATGCGTGCGCAGGTGATCGCAGCGAATAATATTCTCAATGCCTTGTTTATGGTGGCAGCATCGATCATGGTCATCACGGCACTATCCAGTGGTTTTGATCTAGCTGATATTTTTTTCTTTCTGGCCTTGTTTAATTTGAGTGGCGTGTTTTTCATGATTAAAAATATACGAGACTTCTTGACTCGCTTAGACCGTCTATTGTTACGCCTATTCTTCCGTTTTGAAGTGCGTGGTTTAGAGCACTATCCGAAAGATAATACACCGACCGTTATCGTTGCTAACCATGTGTCGTTTTTAGATGGCCCCTTATTGGTAGCGGCATTGCCTGAGTTGCCAATTTTTGCGATTAATCGGGAGGTGAATCAAAAATGGTGGGCGAGTATTTTCACCCGTTTTTATGAGATGTTCCCATTAGATTCAGCTAAGCCTATGGCAGTTAAGAGTCTGATCAAAATGCTACGTCAGGGACGTAAAGTTGTAATCTTCCCAGAGGGACGAATCAGTAATACAGGTCATTTGATGAAGCTTTATGATGGACCGGGTAAGATTGCAGATATTGCTGGTGCACAGTTATTGCCAGTACGTATTGATGGTGCGCAATATACGTCCTTCAGCCGTCTACATGGGGTGAAAAAGTTACGCTGGTTTACCAAAGTGACAGTGACCATTTGTAAACCGCAGGCCTTAAATATGGCAGCTGAATTACATGGCAAGGCACGGGTGGCAAGCTTGCGTGATCGTGTCTATCAGGTAATGACTGAGATGATGTTACAAACCTCAGTACCTAAACAAACATTATTTCAAAGCCTACAAGCCTCGTTACGCTGTAATGGTCGTAGTTACACGATTCTGGAGGATATTAACCGTCAGAGCATTACTCTGGGTAAGACACAGTTAGCGAGTTTGGTTTTGGCAAATGCCTTGCGTCCAATGCTACAGGCTAAACAACCTGTGGGTGTTCTGTTGCCAAACACTATTCCTACAGCTATCTGCTTTTATGCACTGCAGTCACAGGGAAGAGTGGCGGCTATGCTCAATTTTTCAGTTGGACGTGCTGCCTTGCGTGCCGCTATAGAAACCGCTGAAATTAAACAGGTGATTAGCTCACGCCGATTTATTGAGTTGGCTGAGTTGGGTGAGTTGATAGCTGAGATTGAAGACTTGGTTGATATCATTTACTTAGAAGATGTTAAGGCTGTCATTAGTTTGCAGGATAAATTAGCTGCGTTGTTTACTGTTGCCACAGGCTTTGGTCTACAACGTGATCAAGGTGATTGTCATGACCCTGCAGTTATCTTATTTACTTCGGGTTCAGAAGGCATGCCAAAGGCCGTTGTCTTAAGTCATCATAACTTGCTGTCGAACCAGGCACAGGTGAATACGGTGATGGATTTTGTGCCACAGGATTGTTTTTTTAATGCCTTACCGTTATTCCACTCTTTTGGTCTGGGGGTTGGTTTGATTCTGCCGGTTGCTAGTGGCATTCGTACATTCCTTTACCCAACACCACTACATTTCAAGCAGATTCCTGACATGGTTTATGACACAGGTGCTAGTGTCATCTTTGGCACCGATACCTTCTTATCTGGCTATGCTAGACATGCTACAGCGCAGGATTTCAAATCACTTCGTTATGTTATTGCTGGTGCAGAAAAGCTTAAGGCAAGCACACGTGAGTTGTGGCTGAAAAAACATGGTAAACGCATTCATGAGGGTTATGGTTTAACTGAAACCTCTCCAGCATTGAGCATCAATACGGATGCCTATGGTAAAGAAGGTAGTGTGGGTAAGTTATTACCAGGGATAGAGCATCGCTTAGAAAAAGTCGAAGGTATTGAACAGGGACGTAGGCTCTGGGTACGAGGTGCCAATGTTATGTTGGGTTATATGAAACACCAATGTCCGGGAGTGCTACAAGCGCCTGAAGATGGCTGGCATGATAGTGGTGATATTGTATCAATTGATACAGATGGCTTTTTGCACATTGTGGGCCGTGCAAAACGCTTTGCTAAAATAGGTGGGGAAATGGTTTCTTTGGCGCAGCTAGAACAGTGGCTGGCAGCCGAGCTACCTGAGGCTGATCACTGTCTGGTTGCAGTTGAAGATGAACGCAAAGGTGAGAGGTTGGTGCTGCTAACGACCCACGTTGGATTGCAACGTCAGCAGTTGCAAAAGATTATCCAAGCGTTTGGTGGCTCTGAGTTAATGTTGCCACGGACAATACTCTGCAGAGATGTATTGCCTCTACTCGGTAGTGGTAAGTTTGATTATGCGACGATGCAGCAGATTGCTCAGCAGGTATCAGACTAAGTCTATTACTTGGCCTACTGTTCGAGTAACTTTTGCCAAGCGATACTGCTATCAGCAAAGACTAGGAAGCCTGGGTTTAAAAGTGATTCTTTGTTGTACTGCAAGGGTTCTAATTGCAGATTAGTGAGGAAGCCACCGGCTTCTTCAACGATGCTTTGAGCGGCTGCAGTGTCCCATTCCCAAGTGGGGCCAAAGCGTGGGTAGAGATCAATGCTACCCTCTGCAACGAGGCAGGACTTGAGTGAGCTGCCTCTTCTAAGCATTTCTTGCCCACCAAGACGTTGTATAAAATTGATCAATTTCTCACTCTGGGTTGAGCGACCACCACAAATCCGCATCGGCTGTTGTGCTTGTGTGGCAACCTGAATTGGCTGAGGTGCTTGCTGCCCGATTTGCTTGCTTGCCCCTAGGCCGCTAGCTGCCGCATAGAGTACTTTATCAGCAGGTAGATAGATGACGCCTAGGATAGGTTTTTGTTGATCGATGAGAGCGATGTTTACGGTGAAATCAGGTCGGTCATTAATAAATTCACGGGTGCCATCGAGTGGATCAACCAACCAGAATGGCCCCCATTGTTTACGCTCCGCAAAATCATATAACTCGGACTCTTCCGATAAGATGGGTAGTTGTGGTGAAATTTTGTCTAGGCCTTGTTGAATGATTTGATTGGCGGCCAGATCAGCAGAGGTGACTGGTGATTTATCTTCTTTGCGGAAGACTTCATACTCTGAGCGATAGTATTGGAGTATGGCTTCACCTGCTTGCCTAGCAATTTCGCTAGTTGCCTGTAGTAAGTGGCTTAAATCGTTAGCATCAAAATTTGTTTTTGCCATGGTTAGCTACTACCCCATACTCTGTTGTGGCTGGATAGATGTTGCTATGGTCGTATGTAGCGGCATGGACACTATCTCGGGCAACGAAAATGAATAACCTAATTGTAGCTTATGGAGAAGCTGAGCGCTGATGAATTCTTTCTTAGATTGGCAGAATATTGATACAGTTCTATTGGATATGGATGGGACTTTAATGGATCTGGGTTTTGATAATTTCTTTTGGCATGAGTTTTTACCAGCACGCTATGCACAATTACATGGACTCGCTTTGGAACCGGTGAAGGCCGATCTAATTGCTCGTTATCGGGCAAAAAGTGGTAGCTTGCAGTTTTACTGTACGGATTACTGGAGTGCAGAATTAGGTCTAGATATAGTCAGTATGAAGCATGAAGTGGATGAGCATATTCAACTGTTCCCACTAGTTACTGATTTTTTGATGTGGTTACGGGATAGTGACAAGCGAGTAGTGCTGTGTACTAATGCACATCTGGATATTGTTGAGATCAAAATGGCTAAGACCGGTATCTCCCATCACTTTGATCGCATTATTTCCTCTCATAGCTATGGCCACGCAAAAGAATCACAGCAGTTTTGGGAGCACTTACAGCAGGATGAAAAGCCTAACTTAGAGCGTACGTTGCTAGTGGATGATAATGTTCATGTGCTATCTGCAGCAGAACAATATGGGGTGGCTCATTTGATTAGTATTTGGCGACCAGATAGTACTGAGCCAATACAAGATACGGCCGGCTTTGCTGCGATTAACGATTTTGCTGACCTAGTGCCCGAGTTGCGTGAAGTTTAGCCACGCTGCCATGTTTTGAAGCGTTTCTTGCAGTAGGTTAAAAGTTCATCATAGTTGCGGAAATAGAGGTCAAAGCCCTCGCTAGGAGCGGCATCAAACTCACAGTAGTCATTGTCGTAGCTACGGCAGATTTCAGGTCTGGTCTCATAAATGCCACAGCGTCCATCGCCTTGTATATGCTCACAGCGTGCCGCAATGAGTAAATACCAGCCGTCTTCATCTTTATAAATCTCAATATTTTTATGTGAGATTTGCCACAGTAAGTGTTCAAACTCAGATTTTTTTCTTGGTGTGTCGATCAGTTGCGTAATATAGGTGCAGCAAATCGTATTGGTGCAAAAGCCACACTTATTTTCAGCAGTTATTTTAATGCTGGGGTCTAAAGATTTTTTGATGTCGGCAAAGCGAACAACGCTAGTCATGAGGGTTATTCCTATGAGCCGGATTGGTCCCAAGCATAAGCACAGTCTAGTTCAGAGCGAACCTGCTTTAGACCGTCTACATCGACTACGATTAGCTCAATTGGACGCTTATTTTGGAATCGCCGGTGTGGCGTATGTAACCAACGTGAGCCCATATAGGCATTACGTGGGAAGGTGGTGCGTAGTGCTTCTGCAATGCCAGCGATATGCTCGATGCGCACAGCAGTTTGCTCACCTTTAGGAAAGGGATCACCTTTTCTAAACTTATCTAAATGACGTAGGCGTACTTTACTGGGTAGATCTAAAACATGCAGGATTTGATTCCCATCTAAACCCCATTCATCTAACAGGCGCATAACATTGCTTGCGATTGCGCTCTCTACATCGGCTTCGTTCATGATTGTTTAGTATCTAGTGCTTAGGGTCTTTATCACTAGGACCTTTACTGATAGATTTTTTCAGCGAATCCATTGACACTACTGTCGTAGTCTTCGGCTCATCAGCGTAACGTGGCTGAAGAAGCTCTAAGTCGATGCCTAGCTCCTCTGATAACTCGCGTTCACGTGCAGAGATCAGGCCAAAACATTGGCGGATGTCTTCTATCGTTGTCTCGCTAAGGACATTACGCATACCAGGGCCACTAGGTGCGGTATCCTTTACAATGGCCGCAAGTACTTTACGCATAGTAAGCAAGATTCGTTGTTCTTTACTGGGTTTTTTGTCGTCTGTCATGTCTACAGATATCTATTGAGTTTGTTGTTTTCTTGAGGTTTTCAGTGTTCAAGCATAGCATGCCTCTAAGTCGATCGCGTAGGGCTGTAAAGGGTGATTATATTGAATACTCAAAAAGAGGATTTGTTTATGGCTGATACTAGGATTAAGTTTTCTCCAGGTGATATCGTTAAACACAAAAAATTTCACTATCGTGGGGTTATCTTTGATGTTGACCTTATATTTGAGGGGAGTGAGAAGTGGTATGAGCAGGTTGCACTATCACGCCCGCCGAAAGATGCGCCTTGGTACCATGTATTAGTCGATGGATCGAAGGAAGTCACTTATGTGGCAGAACGGCATATAGCTTTATCAGATGATTTCAGTGGGATTAATCATCCTTTGGTTAAAGAATTATTTACCGGCCTAGTTGGCCAACATTATCAGGTATATCAACAATAACTATTATGTTTAAAAAAATTGAACAGTGGCTCAGTAGCACACTTAAAAAGAAGGTCGAGGAAGACGATAAACGCACCACGGATTTAGCAGCAGCGATGCTTATGTTGGAAATTAGCCGTGCTGATTTAAAGATTGTCGACAGTGAAAAACAGGCGATAGTGAAAAATTTAGTCACTCAGTTTGATTTATCAGATGAAGAGGCTATTGCCTTGCTAGAACATGCAATGTCAGATCAGGATCAGCAACTTTCAGCACATCCGTTGATACGTATGATCAATGATGAGATGGATATTGAAGCTAGACGAGAATTAATGCGAGGGATGTGGCGAGTTGCTTATGCGGATGGAGAGCTTGAAAAGCATGAGGAATATCATCTTCGTAAAACTGCCGATTGGCTCTATCTCTCGCATACTGACTTTATGAAAAGTAAGCATGCAGTGATGGACGAGTTAGATATTCCCCATGAAGTCTGAGGCGTGAATAACGCCTTAAACCATATCTTTCAGGCCTTTTAAAGGAAGAATCTTAACGGCCTTACGAGCAGGTTTTGCTGCAAATACAGTCTCTTCGCCAGTGAAAGGGTTAATACCTTTACGTGCTTTAGTAGCAGGCTTTTTGACTGACTTAATTTTGCAGAGACCTAATACATTGAATAAGCCTGAACCACGTGGCTTAAGCTCTTTTGCAATCAGTTCTTCTAGCGATGTGAAAACTGCCGCAACTTGCTTACGAGTAAGCTCAGTATCGGTAGCGATTGCATTTAGGATTTCTGATTTTGTTGGTGCTTTTTTTACAGCCGGAGCTGCTTTCTTTTTAACGGCCATCTTTGATAGATCCTCTATGTGCGAGTGTGTCGATTGAGTGACTTATTTTGTTTTTTTCGCTGATTTTTTTGAGTGCCTGATTAGAGACGCTCAAAACCAGACTTCCTTATTATAATTAAATTGTACACAAGCTACTCGTGAGTGCCAATGTTATTAGCAACTAAATTACACTATAAATAGCCTATAAAACGCATTTTTACTCAAACAGAACGCAACATAATGATGGCGCAGTACAAAACAAAGATAACGGCCATTGCTGATAAGTCGATTACACCTGCTGGTGGAATATAGCGGCGTGCTAGCGATAACATGGGTTGTGTCAGGCTATCTAAGATCGATAGCATCGGATTACTCGTGCTATATGGGTTTACGAACCAACTCATTACAGCGCGAATCATGACTGAGTAGAGCAAAATAGTAATTAATTTGTCAGCGATGGCGACTATGGCAATAGGGATGATCTGAACGATATTAAATGGCACTTCACGTAGTGTCAGAATTAGATATAAGTGGAGCATAGAAAGCCCAAATATAACTAGCCAGGTAGCTGAATCGATACGACCGAGCGCAGGGGTGATTCTACGCATAGGGGTAACTATAGGGTCGGTAATTTTGACAACAAATTGTGCGATTGGATTGTAAAAATCTGCTTTTACCCAGGCCAAAAGGATACGGATTATTAACAATGCGATATAGAGGCTTAATAAGCTATCGACGATGAAATAAGAAAGATTAGTAAGGGCTTGCACCGGCTAGGCTCCTGCTTTTTTGGGTTTATTCAAAAGATTGGCTAATTTCTTTACTACGTTTGGCTGCGGCTTGCAGTGCTTGCGTGATGAGGTCTGGTAAATCATTGGCACTGAGGCTGTGTAGCGCTGCTTCGGTGGTGCCTCCCTTAGAGGTCACATTACTACGTAATTGGGCAAAGCTTGTATCCGAGGCTAGTGCTAGTTTGGCTGCACCATGAATCATCTCTAGTGTCAGTAAAGTACTTTGTTCAGCGCTTAAGCCTAGGGCTTGGCCACTTTCTTGTAAGCACTCCATGAAATAGAAGAGGTAAGCGGGTCCGCTGCCTGATAATGCTGTCACTGCATCCAATGCAGACTCATCATTCAGCCAGAGTGTTTTGCCGACACTACGCAATATGTTATCTGCTCTATCGCGATAGATGGCAGCTGTATTTTTGTCGGTATAGAGGCCACTCATGCCATAGCCAATCGCTGCTGGTGTGTTTGGCATGGAACGTACAACAATCGCTGAAGCCCCTAGATTGTCTTGTAATGCTTGGTAAGGAATACCGGCAGCTACCGATATAAATAGGCTTTTAGCCGTATCCATCGAGGTGGCAATATCGCGGCAAAGTTGCAGCGTGTCTTTTGGTTTGAGTGCAAGAATGAAATTGGCCGGTGATGCCAAGGCTGCATTAAACGTCGATAGTGAACAGTCTGGGAAGTCTAAGGCTAAGCGGTCGGCCTCGGCAGGCTGACGATAGACTAAGTTTATCTGTTCGGCTGGAATATTATTATTTAACAGTCCACGCACTAGGCTGGCGCCCATATTACCTACGCCAATTACGACAATTTTTTCATGTTCGTCTTGCATCTAATGCCCCTGCAGTGGTCTTTATTTCTTGATTGCTTGACGACGGCCAAAGATGGCAGTGCCGATTCTCACGATGCTAGAACCAGAGGCTATAGCGGCTTCAAAATCATTACTCATACCCATCGATAGGGTGTCTAGAGCAATGCCTGCAGTTAATAGTTGCTGTTGCAGGTCTCTCATTCTACTAAAGCTGGCGCACTGTTGCTGAAAGTCTGTGCTTGGACTCGGAATGGCCATTAGCCCACGTAAACGTAAACCCGGTAGCGTACTAATATGCTGTGCTAGTGCGGAGACATCGTCAACGGCTACACCTGATTTTGTCTCTTCGTTATCGATGTTGATTTGAATACAGACATTCAGTGGGGCTAAGTTTGCAGGCCGTTGAGTACTGAGGCGATCAGCAATAATTTCACGTTCTATGCTATGAACCCAATCAAAATGCTCAGCGATTACACGTGTTTTATTCTTTTGTATCGGGCCTATAAAGTGCCAAGTCAGTCCGAGGTCGATAAGTGCAATCACTTTATCTACACCTTCCTGCACATAATTTTCACCAAAGTCGCGCTGACCAAAGCTAGCTGCTAGTCGCACCTCTTCAATACTTCGAGTCTTGCTGACAGCCATCAATGTCACGCTATTTTTTGCACGTGCATGTTTCTGACAGAGCTGATCAATCTGCTGCTGTATAGACTGTACCGGGTGTTGTTCAGTTTGGCTGGGCATAGGAATGTTCGTTTAATCGCACGGTCGTGCGTGGTCACTGTCTAACTAGTATCGCTAGACTTTCAGTTATAGGCAATTGATTACTAATCGCTGCCTTATGTTGGTGTTAATTATTGTAACCCTAATTCTTGAAAGATGAACGATTCGAGAGTCTAAATCATGCTGCAAGTCTATCTAGGTCTAGCTCGTGCACAGAGTGCTTCTGATTTTCACCTCAGTGCAGGCGATGCCCCACGCATACGTTGTAATGGCAAATTAAAGAGACTAGAGCAAGAGACAGCGGTTGTTACAGCGGAGCTCCTATTACAAGCCTTAGATGAGAGTCAGCGAGTCTGTTTAGATCAGGATAAACATTATGATTTCGCCTTGCAGCTAAGTGCTAGTGAGCGTTATCGCGCACATTATTTTTTCCAGCAGTCCGGGTTGAGTGCAGTCTTTCGCGTGATCCCGGAAAATATTCCAACACTGGATGAGCTCTTTGCTAGCAAAGGATTACGCTTGGCAGCAGAGGTCGATGCGGGCTTGGTGTTGCTGACAGGTGCAACTGGTAGTGGTAAGTCGACTACGCTGGCATCCATCTTAGAGCATAAAAATCAGCGTCAACAAAGCCATATCATGACTTTGGAAGACCCCATTGAATTTAATTTTGAATCCAAGCAGAGCATCATTAGCCAACGTCAATATAGGCAACATTATGACGACTTTAATCTGGCGCTACGTGGTGCTTTGCGTGCAGATCCTGACATCATTATGCTGGGTGAATTACGTGATCTGGAGACCATTCGTCTAGCATTGACGGCCGCTGAAACCGGCCATTTGGTGCTAGCCAGTTTACATACGCGTAATGCCAGTCATTGTATTAGCCGTATCGTTGATGTGTTTCCTGCGACTGAAAAGGAATTAGTGCGTATGGCATTAGCCGACTCATTGCGTGCGGTGATTGCGCAACAATTAGTACCAGCTCGTGCGGGCGGGCGTATCGCATTGTTTGAGAGCCTGTTGGTCAACTCAGCAGTGGCTAATTTAATTCGTGAAAATCAGCTTGTGCAATTGCTGTCATGTATGCAAACCGGTGCGCAGCAGGGGATGCAAAGCTTTCAGCAGGCACGAGAAGCCTTACTCGCTGAGGGCTTGCTAGATTAGTTTGTGAGGTGTTGGCCGAGTAACTGATTAGGCCTGTGGATAGACTAGCTTAGCGTCAAAGATAGGGCCATCGACGCAGACTCTGCGCATCGACTGTTGCCCATATTCTGTGATCAAGACATTACAGCCAGCACAGCCACCGACGGCACAGGCCATGTGTTCTTCTAAGGACAGCTGACACTTTAATTGATGGCGCTGGCAAAATTCAGCTACCGCTTGCAGCATTGGTGTAGGGCCACAGGCAAATACTTCAATTTTATGATGCTCATTACTATCGATGCCTGCCAGCCACTGCTCAGCAAGCTCATGCACATAGCCATTAAAACAACCGGCATAGCCTTGCTTGCTGCTGAGGCGTGAAGGGACATTAATATCTTCTAATAGGCGCATGGCAGTATCGATATCATCAGGCATGCCGGCAAGTGATTGTTGAGAGCTTTGTAGATCAAATGGGAAGGGGATCTCAGAGCCCATCACGACCATGGCTGTTTTGTCCTGTGACTTCTTTAACTCTTCGGCAAAGAAAACGATCGGTGGGATACCCACACCACCACCTATCAATAGCGGTATGGCCTCTTCCGTACTAAGTTCGAAGCCATTACCAATAGGCCCCATTGCCTGTAAGCGATCACCTACACGCGCCTTTGCTAAGGCGGCACTACCGCTACCAACAACCTTGAATAGTATTTCGATCCAGCCTGCATCTGCGTCGGCGCGCATGACTGAAAAAGGGCGTTTCAAGGCATAGGGGGTTTGATCGCACTGTAGATGAATGAAATTACCTGGAGCGACGCTAGTGGCGCATTCAGGTGCTTCCAGGCGAATCACATATTGTTCGGCAGCTAAGCTTTCTAGATTAAGCACTAGCGCCTGTTCAACAAAAATACTGGGCTGATTCATTATGACTCTGAATAAACGAGCTTGCCGGATACAAAGGTATGTTTCACCTTGCCCTTAAAGCGTTGTCCTAGGAAAGGTGAGTGTTTGCCACGACTGCGCATAGTGTTGGCCTGCAAAGTCCATTCTTGTTTTGGATCAAACAAGCAGAGGTCGGCGCTAGATCCTGCCGTCAGTGAACCTGCATCGATATTTAATATCTGTGCCGGCTTATAAGTCACTAAGGCAATGGCCTGCTGCAGATTGAGGAGGCCTTGTTCTACTAAGCGTAAGGTTAGTGGTAACAGGGTCTCGAGTGCTGAGGCACCAATTTGAGTCGATGCAAAGGGGGCAAGTTTTGCGTCCGCACAATGTGGTTGATGGTCGGAACAAATTGCGCTGAATATTGGATTATTGATTGCCTGACGCAAGCCAGCTAAGTCATCAGCACTACGCAGGGGCGGTAGTAGATGAAAATTAGGGTCAAAGGCTGGAATGTCATCATCACATAAGAAGAGCTGATGGGCAGCGACATCGGCGCTGACATTAAGCCCTTCACTGTGTGCCAATTCAAGTATGTGAACGGCGCGCTGTGTCGACAGGCGTGCAAAGTGCACCCGTGCACCAGTATGTTCGATTAAAGCGAGGCAGACGCCAACTGCTGCAGTTTCCGCTGCGTTTGGAATACCGATTAAGCCCATACGGGTTGCGGCTAGACCTTCGTTGATACAGCCATTTGCCTGTAGTGCCGAATCCATTGCTTGGTAATGCAATGTTAGGCCTTGGCCAGAGGCGTATTCCATCGCCCGGCGTAAAACTAAGTTATTGGCTAGAGGGTGCATCACATTACTGACGCCAACACAGCCTGCTTGTTTCAGCGCAGCCATCTCACTCAACATATCGCCTTTTAGGCCAGTCGTTAGGGCGGCAATAACGTAAACATGACAGTGGCTACTGCTGTGACAATGCTGTTGCACATATTCTAGTTGTGCTGCTGAGTCTATCACTGGCTTGCTATCTGGCATGCAGACGAGCGAGGTGATGCCAGCGCTGACAGCGGCATGAGTCTCAGAGCTGATTGATTTTTGTTGTGTCTGTCCTGAGTTACCTAGGCGAGCAGCAATATCGACTAGACCAGGGATGCAATAGAGTCCACTAGCATCAATTGATTGCTCGGCTTGCCAACCTGATGGTGGTTCACCAATAGAGAGAATCTTAGTGTCGGCTAGGTAGATTGCATCGACGCGATCGATGGCATTCAGTGGATCGCAGATGTGGGCGTTTAAGATTTCTATTTTCATTGATTATTGCCCCGCCAACATCGACATCACCGCCATACGTACGGCAATTCCGTAAGACACTTGTTGCAGGATCACCGACTGTTCACCGTCGGCGACAGATGAACTAATTTCGACCCCACGATTGATTGGGCCAGGGTGCATGACAATGGCATCTTTAGCTGCTAGTGCGACACGTTCTGAGGTCAGGCCAAAGAGTTGAAAGTATTCACGCTCACTGGGTAACAACGCACCCTGCATACGTTCTTTTTGTAGACGTAGGGTGATGATGACATCGGTACCGCTTAAAGCTGATTCAACACTATCATAGACATCGACACCTAGGCCTTCGAGCTGTGTAGGCATCAGTGTACGTGGTGCAACTACCCGGATCTCTTTAGCCCCTAGGGTACGTAGGGCATGAATCTGTGAACGAGCGACGCGAGAGTGCAAGAGATCGCCAACAATAGTGACTTTGAGTTGATCAAAAGCCCCTTTATGGCGACGAATAGTAAACATATCAAGCATCGCCTGAGTCGGGTGCGCATGGCGGCCATCACCGGCATTAATGACGCTGATGCCGGGCGAGATGTGTTGACTGAGAAACTCGGCTGCCCCACTGTCTTGATGGCGTACAACAAACATGTCGACGTGCATCGCCTCTAAATTACGCAGGGTATCTAGCAGACTCTCGCCTTTGACTGTGGCGGATGCTGCGATATTCATTGTTAGGATATCTGCTGATAGACGTTTTGCTGCAAGCTCGAAGGTCGATCGGGTACGCGTACTGGCTTCAAAGAATAGATTGACGATGGTCTTACCACGCAGCAGCGGGACTTTTTTGACCGAGCTTCCGTCGGCATTGATAAACGACTCTGCGGTATCAAGAATAGCAGTCAACTGATCCAGAGTGAGTGATTCAGTTGTTAAGAAGTGCTGCATCCGCGCTCGTTTTTTATGTATAAGTTAGTTAAATGATGAACCTAATTAGGGTCCAGTTCGATCACTTGTAGGCCCAGTGGTTCGGGGCCGCTTAGTTTTACCTGCTGATGGGGTTGTAGGTCAAGTCTCATACCCACTGCATCGGCACGTATGGGCAGCTCACGCCCACCACGATCGATCAAAACAACCAACATAACGCTGGCTGGGCGACCATAATCAAATAATTCATTCAGTGCTGCACGCACGGTACGGCCGGTATGTAGTACGTCATCGACTAAGATGATGTCCTTACCGGAAATATCTAAAGGGAGTTGTGATGGTTTAACCTGAGGATTAAGTCCGATCTGACTAAAGTCATCACGATAGAAAGAAATATCCAAGACACCCAGTTCGGTGCTGATGTCGAGTTGGTGATGTAACTTCTCGGCAATCCAATGTCCACCGGTATGAATGCCGACTAGAATGGGGTCTGCAACTGCGCGCTGTTCGATTAAGGCGGCAGTTTTAGTGTGTAGGTCACCTAATAACTGATCGAGCTTGAATTCCATCTAAATTATCCTAGATTACTATTCATCCACGATTCCATTAGCAGGGCTGCTGCAAATGAATCGATCTCTTCTTTCTTAATCTTACCTTTATTTCGGTCGCGGCGCTCTTTCAATAAATCATAGGCGGCGTGTGAACTTAGGGTTTCGTCATGTAGACAGACTTCTTTTTTGAATCTTTCTGCCAGTTGCCGACTGAATTTAGTTATTTTCTTACGTAAGGCCTGGTTGTTGTCTGAATCATCCGGAATACCAACGATTAATTTGCTGGGCTGCCACTCGTTAATCAGTTTTTCAATTTCAGCCCAGTTTGGGCCAGCATTGGAATGTAATGTGGTCAGAGGTTTAGCACTGGCTGTGATGGCAACACCAACGGCTACTCCAGTGCGTCGTTCACCAAAATCAAAGGCTAAGTAGAGGTCATTAGCTGACAATTAAGCGTGCCCTACAGTGGTAGATAATAGATTCATATCGACGCCTAGATGGGAGCCGGCCGATAACCATTGTTTTTCAGCTGGAGTCGAAAATACGATGTCAGGGTTATAAGGAACGGTTAACCAGGCATTATCGGTAATCTCTGTCTCGAGTTGTTCAGGTCCCCAACCGGCATAACCTAAGCTGATCAGACAATGCTCAGGTATTTCGCCATGAGCGATGCTGCGTAAGATATCAGTCGAGTGGCTTAAGCGAATGCCATCAATGACGTCTATGCCGTCTTCTGGATAGAGTGCGCTGTCATGTAGGATAAAGCCTTGCTCATTGCGTACCGGGCCACCATTAAAAATAGACATTGCCGGTAGTACTTTTTCATCATTGTCGATGTTCAATTGATTTAATAATTGGCTTAGCGAGATATCGTGGGGTCGGTTTAAGACGATACCAAAGGCACCCTGTTCTAGGGAATGCTCACAGATCAGGCAGATACTTTGTTTGAACATGGAATCCGTGAGCCCTGGCATGGCCAGTAATAATTGTCCCTGTAGTGATTCCTTAGTCATATTTTTCTTCTGTAGTGAAGGTTTGGTCGCTTTGGTAAACCCAGGTACGGGTAATCATTAGCTGATCATACTGGCTTTGCATGGCCTGAGGGAATGCCCTAAAAGGCTGACTATGTTCGACCACTTGATGGGCTGCTTGATCCAAGATGGGACTGCCCGAGCTACCGACGATCTTAGACGAAATTAGACGGCCATCGCTGGCAATTACAACGCTCATGATAAGTGTACCACTGAGGCCTTGTTGAATCGCGTGCAAGGGGTAATACAGATTGCCTTGTTGCTCAATGCGTTCTACCCAAAGGCGCACATAGTCTGCCTCCAATGCTGATTTACTACTGACGCTATCAAAAAAATGTAGTTTTGGACGTTGCGCATAAACCAGTTTGGCGTGGTTTAACTCTGATATCAGGGTGTTGATGTCTTGCATCTGAGCCTGTTCGTCTATGTACTCAGTTTCTCTAACTACAGGCGGTTGCTCAGATCGTTCACTGCTGTTGGCTTGTAGTTGCAGTGTGTGGCTGTTTTTTTTACTTTCTGTTGTAGCAGGCTGCCCTTGTTCAGATTGGCTTAGCTGAATGTTGCCCTGTGCTACAGCATGCTGTTGTTGGTTATCGCTATGAGCAAGATATTCTGCGGCTTCATTGCGTTGTTGATCACTTATTGGATTGAGGACGATCTCTATCGTACTGCTGTGTTTTGTCTGATCTTGTATGAATTGGAAACTGAAGCCTAAGATGACTAAGGCATGTAAGGCAATGGCGAGCAGCAAGGTGAAACTGATACGATCACTGGGGCGTATTTTTTGGCCAGTCGGGGTCGTCATGGCATTACATGCGCATCTATTTAGGCTGAAAGTTTACGTGCAATAACATTGAATAATTCAGCGCTAATATTGAGATCGAATGCACGATCGAGTTCACGGATGCAGGTTGGGCTGGTGATGTTGATCTCAGTAAGATAATTACCAATTACATCAATGCCGGCAAATAAAATGCCATGTTGTCGTAAATGTGGTTTCAGCAGCTCGCAGATATGTCGATCTGATTCACTGAGCTCAATTCCTTTGGCATGACCGCCAGCGGCTAGGTTGCCACGAAAATCAGAGGTGGATGGAATGCGGGCCAGTGCATAGGGGATGGGCTCACCATTGATTAATAAAATACGTTTATCACCAGCGCTGATGTCAGGTATAAATTCCTGCGCCATGATGCTGCGGCGGCCATAATCGGTAATTTGTTCGAGGATTGTGTTTCGATTCGGATCGTCTTGCTCGATTCTAAAGATAGAGGCGCCACCCATGGCATCTAGGGGTTTGACGACGATGCTGCCTATCTCTTCTACAAAAGATTGTAAGCGCAGAATGTTTGAGCTGATTAATGTTTCGGCACAGATTCCTGGGAACTGACTGATGCTGAATTTTTCGTTTAAGTTGCGCAACGCATGTGCGTTGTTAACGATCAAGCTGCCCGCTGTCTGAGCTAATTCTAAGGCATAGGTGAGATAGACATATTCCATGTCGAAGGGTGGGTCTTTGCGCATTAAGATGACATCAAAGCTCGCCAGTGCATGCTCTTCCCAGGTGCCTAATTTAAACCAACTATTGGTATCATCCTGCACCATCACAGGAGCAGCACTACAGTGACTTTCACCGTTACGAACATGTACTGAGCCTGTCGGAATATAGTATGAGCTATAGGCTCTGTTTTGCGCCTCCAGCAGCATTGCAAAGCTACTGTCTTTTTGAACATTGATGGATTCAATCGGATCCATAATGATGCCAAGTTTGATTGTCATACGGGGCCTTTTAAACGATGGATTAGCATCTCTCTATAGATGTTATACAGAGTACTCATTGGTGGTGACTGGATGCAAGTGCCGAGATGGTTTAAATGCAGCTGTTCAAGTCGCCATGTTGTGCCTGAAGTAGGCTAAGTAATGAAATAACCGCAGTCTCTAAGCGTAGGATGCGCGGCCCCATTCTTATAGGCTGGAAGTCATGCTGTTCAGCTAATACGACTTCATCTGGATTAAAGCCACCTTCAGGACCAATCAGACAGCTGATGTTTTGTATCGTCTGTGTCGGTGTATGTGCGCGAGTTGCGGTTGGTGAGGCAATTAACTTCAGACTATCACTGGAACAGCTGAGTAAGGCTTGCTGAAACGGTACCGGTTGATTTAGTTGTGGCAGCTTGGCGCGGCCAGATTGTTCACAAGCGCTTTGAATGACACCTTGCCAATGTGCAATTTTTTTCTCTAAGCGATTGGCGGGTAGGTTGACGTTAACCCGTGAGCTGATGAAGGGTGTGATTTGTGTGACCCCAAGTTCAGTTGCCTTTTGTAGGCAGAGGTCAAATTTGTCGCCTGCACATAAGGGCTGTAATAGATGCAGTTGTAAGGCTGATTCTGTATGGCTAGTTTGCGCTTGTTGCAGTTGTACGCGCACACTTTTTTTCTGCACGTCTACCAGTTCAGCTGAATAGTCATTGCCATCACCATTAAACATAATGACCGGATGACCTGCGGTTAGACGCAGGACGTCACGAACATATTTGGCGATACCATCATTCAGTTCAATTATGGTATCTGCACGCAACTCTGCAGTTGTAAAAATTCTAGAGATGCGCACAGCAGGCTAATTTTAGCAGGGTAGAAGTTTAGTAGCGGTAGTGGTTGGCTTTGTATGGGCCAGCAACGTTAAGGCCTAAGTAGTCTGCCTGTTCTTTACTTAAGGCAGTCAGTTTCACGCCAATCTGTTCTAAGTGTAGGCGTGCGACCTCTTCATCCAGATGCTTCGGTAGGATGTAGACCTGATTTTGATAGTCGTCTTCATGTTCCCAAAGTTCTAGCTGCGCTAAGACTTGGTTGGTGAAAGAGTTCGACATAACAAAGCTTGGGTGGCCAGTGCCACAGCCAAGGTTCACTAGGCGGCCTTTGGCTAGCAGGATGATACGTTTGCCATCAGGGAAGATTACGTGATCGACCTGTGGCTTAATCTCATCCCATTCATAGTTTTCAAGGCTGGCGACATCAATCTCATTATCAAAATGACCGATGTTACAAACGATTGCTTGGTTTTTCATTGCAAGCATATGGTCATGGGTGATGACGTTATAGTTGCCGGTAGCGGTAACAAAGATATCGGCATCGCCACAAGCATCATTCATGGTGACTACGCGGTAGCCTTCCATTGCAGCCTGTAGTGCACAGATAGGATCGATCTCGGTGACCCAGACGGTAGCGCCTAGACCACGCAAGGACTGTGCAGAACCTTTGCCGACATCACCATAGCCACAGACGATGGCAATCTTGCCAGCAATCATCACATCGGTAGCACGTTTGATACCATCGACTAATGATTCACGGCAGCCGTATAGATTATCAAATTTTGACTTGGTGACGGAATCATTGACATTGATTGCTGGAATCAATAACTCATCCTTTTCAAGCATTTCGTACAGGCGCATAACACCGGTAGTGGTTTCTTCAGAAACACCTTTGACATCAGCTAGTAGTTCTGGGTATTTATCATGCAGAACCTTAGTCAGGTCGCCGCCATCATCTAATAAGAGATTAGGCTTCCAACCTTTAGGGGCATGGATGGTGCGCTCTATGCACCACTCGTATTCTTCTTCAGTTTCACCTTTCCAAGCAAACACTGGGATACCAGCTTGAGCCATTGCTGCCGCTGCATGATCTTGTGTTGAGAAAATATTACAAGAAGACCAGCGCACTTCGGCGCCCAGCTCAATAAGGGTTTCGATTAGTACCGCTGTCTGAATGGTCATATGTAGGCAACCTAGGATACGGGCGCCTTGTAATGGTTTCTTTGCGGCATGTTTTGTACGCAAGGCCATTAGCCCGGGCATCTCAGTTTCAGCGATGGCGATTTCTTTACGACCCCAGTCGGCAAGCGATAGGTCAGCAACTTTAAAATCTTCCATATGGTCGTGCAGCGATTCAATATTCATATCTATAATTCTCTACGGGTAGTGGCTTTTAGGGTTAGCTTTAAGCCTGTTGTAGTGCATCTACTTTGTCTGTTTTTTCCCAACTAAATTCAGGCTCGGTACGACCAAAGTGACCGTAACTCGCAGTGTTGCGATAAATAGGGCGTTTTAGGTTGAGCATATTCAAGATGCCATAAGGGCTTAAATCGAACACCTCATTTACAATCGCCTCTAACTTTTCATCGCCTATGATACCAGTGCCGAAGGTGTTTATAGAAATAGAAGTGGGCTTGGCGACACCGATTGCATAGGACACCTGGATTTCACAGCGCTGAGCAAGGCCTGCAGCAACGATATTTTTCGCTACATAACGGCCGGCATAGGCGGCTGAACGGTCGACTTTACTTGGATCTTTGCCAGAGAAAGCCCCGCCACCATGGCGTGCCATGCCGCCATAGGTATCGACAATAATCTTACGTCCAGTCAGACCACAGTCACCAACGGGGCCACCGATAACGAATTTACCGGTCGGGTTAATATGGAACTGAGTGTCTTTATTTATCCATGCGCTGTCTAAAACAGGTTTAATGATCTGTTCAAGAACTGCTTCTTTTAAATCTTTCTGGCTGATTTCTGGGCTATGTTGTGTCGATAGCACTACTGCATCAATGCTGGTCGGTTGATTGTCTTCGTAGCGAAAGGTGATCTGACTCTTGGCATCTGGACGTAACCAGGACAATTCACCGGACTTGCGTAATTCTGCCTGACGTTTCACTAAGCGGTGGGCATAAGTGATGGGGGCTGGCATTAAGACATCGGTCTCGTTGCTGGCGTAGCCAAACATTAGGCCTTGGTCACCAGCGCCTTGGCTCTCTTCAGTATCACGATCGACACCCTGTGCGATATCGACAGACTGTTCACCTAGGGCATTAATCACTGCACAGGTGTGGCCATCAAAGCCCTTTTCGGTATGGTCATAGCCGATCTCATTGATAACGTTGCGGACTATTGGCTCGACATCGATGCTTGCGCTAGTGGAAATTTCACCTGCGAGTATGACCATGCCGGTCTTCACTAGGGTCTCACAAGCGACTCTGGCATTCGGGTCCTGCTCTAAGATGGCGTCTAGAATTGCATCGGAGACTTGATCTGCAATCTTATCTGGATGACCCTCAGAAACTGATTCTGATGTAAAGCTATATCGACTACTCATACTACTACGTCCCTTTAGAAAATCTGTATCAGTGACTATTTAGATCGGATGTTATTGGCTGGGTGGGATGTGGCGAAGTGCTTGCTACTTCTCAATTACCCCATTCAGGCGCGAGTATACAATGCTGTGCCGGGCGCTGGAATACTACACTTGGTTTGGTGTACTGATTTTACAATAGGTTTCCTTGTATGCTGAGATGAACATAAAGTAAGGATGGATAGGGTATGGCAAAAACAGCTTCTAGGATGATTCCTCTAGGGACGATAGCACCTAAATTCGAGCTTTTCGATGTTGTATCGCAGGAGATGAGGGGTTTTGACCGACTTGTTGGTGCAGCGGCTACGGTCGTTATGTTTATCTGTAATCACTGCCCTTTTGTCCACCATGTGCGACCAGAGCTGGTGGCAATGTCTGATGAATATCAGAACAAGGGTGTGCAATTCATCGCAATCAATTCAAATGATGTACAACATTACCCTGATGATTCTCCGGCATTAATGCAGGTTGAGGCGACTGAGCAGGGTTATCACTTTCCTTATCTTTATGATGAAGAGCAAACAGTGGCACGGGCCTATGGTGCTGAATGCACACCAGATTTCTTTGTTTTTGATGCGCAGCAAGCCTGTGTCTACCGTGGTCAGCTAGATGATTCTCGTCCGGGTAATGACGTCATTTTAAGTGGCTCAGATTTGCGTGCAGCACTGAATAATATATTGGCTCAGATTCCGGTCGATGCCAACCAAAAGCCTAGTATTGGTTGTAATATTAAGTGGAAGCAGACTTAAACGACGATTATGTCGCTTTAGCCCACTGCTTAAGCTTGCGGCTGACTAGTAAGTCATGGAAAATACTCGCCGCCAAACCCATTGCCGTAGACCCCTTATATAAGGTGTCGCGATCAGCAGCGTAAATAGACGTTGATCGAGTCCTAACTGACTGCTGCAGTCACTATTAACCTCAACCGAAATTGAGATTGTGGAAAACCGAAAAGAGCTAGCAAACGCTATACGTGCCCTCAGTATGGATGCTGTGCAGAAGGCGAATTCTGGTCACCCTGGTGCCCCTATGGGCATGGCTGATATTGCTGAAGTGTTGTGGCGTAAGTATTTACGGCATAACCCAAACGACCCTAAATGGCCTAACCGCGACCGATTTGTCCTGTCTAATGGTCATGGATCGATGCTGATTTACTCTTTGCTGCATTTGAGCGGCTACGAGTTGAGCATTGATGATATTAAAGATTTTCGCCAGCTGCATTCAAAAACCCCAGGTCATCCAGAAGTGGATGAAACACCGGGTGTTGAAACGACTACTGGTCCGTTAGGCCAGGGTTTAGCTAATGCCGTCGGTATGGCAATGGCAGAAAAGATTCTTGCGCAGCAGTTTAACCAAGAGGGGCATGAAGTTGTTGATCACTATACTTACGTGTTTGTTGGTGACGGCTGTTTAATGGAAGGGGTGTCACATGAAGTGTCCTCTTTAGCCGGTACATTGAACCTGGGTAAGTTGATTGTCTTTTATGACAACAATGGCATTTCAATCGATGGCGAGGTTGATGGTTGGTTTACTGAAGACATTCCAAAACGCTTTGAATCGTATGGCTGGCAAGTTGTCCGTGATGTCGATGGTCATGATGCCGCCGATGTCGAGCAGGCAATTGAGCAGGCTCGTAGTAATACTCAGCAACCAACATTAATCGATTGTAAAACAATTATTGGTTGGGGTTCGCCGAACAAGCAGGGTGACGAAGGCTGTCATGGTGCCCCATTAGGTGACGAAGAAATTAAGCTGGCACGGGAGGTTATGAACTGGCCACATGCGCCGTTTGAGATTCCTCAGCCAGTCGCTAAGGCTTGGGATGCACGCCCTGCAGGTGCTGTGCAACAGCAAGCTTGGCAAGAAAAGTTTGATGCTTATGCTGCCGCTCACCCAGAGTTATCGGCTGAATTCACACGCCGTTTGCAAGGGCTGTTACCAGCAGAATGGCAGACAGCCATGATGACTGCGATTGAAGCGACGGTTGCCGAGGGCAAGACTGTGGCGACACGTAAGGCCTCTGAATTAGCTTTGAATGCATTAGGGCCTGTACTACCTGAATTATTGGGTGGCTCTGCTGACCTAACTGGCTCCAATAATACTTGGTGGCAAGGCTGTAAATCGATTACTGCAAACGATGCCTCTGGTAACTATATTCATTATGGTGTGCGCGAATTTGGTATGTCGGCGATTATGAATGGTATCGCACTGTACGGTGGGTTCATTCCTTACAGCGGTACCTTCCTAACGTTTTCTGATTACGCCCGTAACGCGGTACGTATGTCCGCATTGATGAATACACACTGTTTGTTTGTATACAGTCATGATTCAGTCGGTCTAGGTGAAGACGGCCCTACTCATCAACCGGTAGAGCATGTTGCTAGTTTGCGTGGCATTCCTAATATGACCCTATGGCGTCCCTGTGACACAGTGGAATCGTTGGTTGCATGGAAGACAGCGGTTGAAGCCAAGCGTCCGGCTTGTTTAATCCTTTCACGTCAAGGTGTGCCGTTTATTCCTCGAGCGCAAAAGCAAATTGATGCGATTGCTCGTGGTGGTTATGTATTGTTTGAAAGTGAAAATGAGCTACAGGTCATTATTATCGCAACTGGAACTGAAGTCGGTATCGCACTAGAAGCTGCACAGCAGCTTGCTGAGCAAAATGTAGGTGTGCGATTAGTGTCTATGCCTAGCGCTGAGACCTTCAGTATGCAAAGTGATGACTACCGTGAGCAGGTGTTACCAATGGCCATGCGTGCACGTCTAGCTGTTGAAGCGGGAACTAGTGACTATTGGCGTAAGTTTGTTGGTATCGATGGTGACGTTATTGGAGTTGATCAGTTTGGTGCATCAGCACCAGGCCCAGTGCTGATGAAGCACTATGGTTTCACTATTGAAAACATTGTGCAGCGCGCACAAAAACTAATTTAATTTTAAGAGATATAAGGAAGATAGATCATGACAATTAGAGTCGCTATTAACGGCTATGGCCGCATTGGACGAAACATCCTACGTGCTTTATATGAAGCAGGTCGTACTGATGAAATTAAAATCGTTGCGATCAATGATTTGGGTGATGCTGCAACTAATGCGCATTTAACTAAGTTCGATACAGCACATGGCACGTTTAACCATGATGTTAGCTTGGACGGTGATGACATCGTGATTGATGGTGATCGTATTAAGGCTTGTTGTGAACGTGATCCATCTAAGTTGCCATGGAAAGCGCTTGAGGTTGATGTTGTGCTTGAGTCTACTGGTTTCTTTGCTAGTAAAGAAAAGGCCTCAGCACATTTAGTTGCTGGTGCAAAGAAAGTTGTGATCTCAGCGCCAGGCGGCAGTGATGTCGATGCCACTATTGTCTATGGTGTTAACCATGACTTACTAAAAGCTTCAGATACTGTTATTTCAAATGCATCTTGTACTACTAACTGTTTGGCACCTTTAGTCAAAACGTTGAACGACGGTATTGGTGTTGAGTGTGGTCTGATGACTACGATTCATGCTTATACTAATGATCAAGTGCTGACTGATGTCTATCACTCTGACTTGCGTCGTGCGCGTTCTGCTACCCAATCAATGATTCCAACTAAGACCGGTGCGGCAGCAGCAGTTGGTTTAGTATTGCCAGAAATGAATGGCAAGCTTGATGGTTTTTCTATGCGCGTACCAACCATTAATGTCTCTGTTGTTGATCTGAGCTTTACTGCTTCGCGTAATACGACAGAAGAAGAAATCAATGAAGTAATGAAGACAGCAGCTACTGGTTCAATGAAAGGTGTTTTGGGTTATAACACGCTGCCATTGGTGTCATGTGATTTTAATCATAACCCTGCATCATCAGTATTTGATGCGAGTCTGACTAAGGTGATGAACGGTAACCTTGTGAAAGTTTTATCTTGGTATGACAACGAGTGGGGTTTCTCAAACCGTATGCTTGATACTACGATTGCTTTGATGAACGCAAAGTAAGTTAATCGATAATGTCCTCAGTAACGCATATGAATGAACTTGAATTGGCTGCTAAGCGTGTGCTGATTCGAGAAGATCTTAATGTTCCTGTGAAAGATGGCGTGATCAGTAATGACGCACGTATTCGTGCTGCCTTGCCAAGCATACAAGCTGCCTTGGATGCTGGTGCAGCAGTGATGTTGATGTCACATTTAGGTCGCCCAACAGAGGGTGAGTATTCTGCTGAGTATTCATTACAACCAGTAGCTGATGCCTTGAGCAAGGCCTTGAATCGTCAAGTGCCTTTAGTCCGTGATTGGATTGATGGTGTAGATGTAGCTCCTGGTGATTTGGTATTGCTAGAGAACGTTCGTTTCTTGACGGGCGAGAAGAAATCATCTGCTGAGCTATCAAAAAAAGTGGCTGCACTTTGCGATATTTTTGTGATGGACGCCTTTGGTACTGCGCATAGGGCGCAGGCATCTACTCATGGTGTTGCAGAGTATGCCGACGAGGTATGTGCTGGCCCATTATTAACAGCTGAACTTAATGCGTTAGAGCAAGCCTTGAAAAAACCTTCGCCACCGATGGTTGCGATTGTTGGTGGTTCTAAAGTGTCGACTAAGTTGGCCTTGCTTGAACAATTAATCGACCGAGTGGATCAGTTAGTTGTTGGTGGTGGTATTGCGAATACATTTATTGCAGCAGCAGGCTATTCGGTAGGTCAGTCTCTATATGAGGCTGATTTGGTGCCGGTAGCAGCGAAGCTGATTGAGCAGGCTAATGCACGCGGTGCACAGGTGCCGATACCGACTGATGTCGTTTGTGCTAAAGCATTTTCATCAGACGCCGCTGCTGAAGTTAAAGCGGTGAGTGATATTGCAGTAGATGATTTGGTTTTAGATATAGGCCCAGAAAGTGCAAAACATCTAGCGAGCTTGATGGCTGATGCCGGCACTATTGTTTGGAATGGGCCAGTTGGTGTTTTTGAATTTACACAGTTTGCAGATGGCACACGTGTACTCGGCGATGCAATTGCAAACAGTCAGGCGTTTTCGATTGCAGGTGGTGGTGATACTGTCGCTGCAATTGATAAATTTAATTTAAGTGAGAATATTTCTTATATCTCAACCGGCGGTGGTGCCTTCCTTGAGTTTTTAGAGGGAAAGACTTTACCGGCAGTTGATATTTTGCAAAAACGAAAAGGACAGCTCGTCACATGATGCAGCGTAGAACTAAGATTATCGCCACCCTAGGTCCGGCGACCGATGATGAGCAAGTAATTGCCGATATCATAGAGGCGGGTGTCAATTTAGTCCGGCTCAACTTCTCGCATGGTAGCTTTGATGAGCACCGTATTCGAGTAGAGCGTGTACGTAAAGTATGTGCTGAGAGGAATTACCACGTTGGTATCCTCGGTGATTTGCAAGGTGCAAAGATTCGAGTAGGTCGATTTAAAGATGGCAAGATTATGCTGGCAGTAGGGGATAAATTTATCCTTGATGCAGATCTAGATTTAGATGCCGGTAATCAAGAAGTAGTGGGCTTAACTTATAAAGAATTGATTCAGGATATCGTTGTTGGCGATAAACTTTTATTAGACGATGGTCGTATTATTCTCGCGGTCGATGAGATTACAGGCAATCGTGTTAAGACTACAGTTGATGTCGGTGGTGAGCTATCCAGTAGTAAGGGTATTAACCGCATGGGTGGTGGTCTTTCGGCAGCTGCACTGACTGAAAAAGATCGTGAAGATATATTGCATGCAGCAGCACTTGATGTTGATTATTTGGCGGTGTCTTTTGTTAAGACTGCCGATGATGTTTATCTAGCACGTAAGCTGCTACAAGAAGCCGGTGGTGATGCTGGTATCGTTGCTAAGATTGAGCGTGCAGAAGCACTCGACATGATTGATGAGATCATGGAAGCGTCAGAAGTTATTATGATTGCACGTGGTGATCTGGGTGTTGAGATTGGTGATGCTGATGTCCCTGGTGTGCAGAAGTCCTTGATCTCTAGAGCGCAAGAAACAAAGTGCTTAGTAATTACAGCAACACAGATGATGGAATCAATGATTACTAATACGATTCCAACACGTGCAGAGATGTCTGATGTGGCGAATGCTGTATTAGATGGAACTGACGCTGTGATGTTATCAGGTGAGACTGCAGTAGGTGCTTATCCTGTTGAGGTGGTCGAAGCGATGAGTCGTGTGTGTCTAGCCTCTGAACGTCAAGATTTGCTGCGATTTCAAACTGAACGCCATGAACCTAGTGTTGATCGCGTAGACGAAGGAATTGCAATGTCGGCTATGTTTTTAGCGAATCATTTAAATGTCACTGCTATTGCAGCTCTGACTGAATCTGGTTCAACCGCTTTGTGGATGTCACGTATTAACTCAACTATTCCGGTGTATGCCTTTACACGTCATGTGAAAAGTTTACATCGTGTGACATTGTATCGTGGCGTCTTCCCAGCCTATTTGGACTTTATGGGTAAGACACATGCACAGGTGAATCGCTCTGCAATCGCTGTACTTCAGCGTTGTAATGAAGTGAAAGATAATGACTTAGTGATTCTCACTAAGGGTGACTTGATTGGTGTTGATGGAGGGACTAATGCGATGAAGATATTGCGCGTTGGGCATCTGATTGAAGAAGAGAATGATCCAGAAAGTATTTAATCATTAGCCAATATGATATTTGTGATTATTATTTAAAGATTAAGATAGTGTTTGGGAGAGCAGAATGAATATTGAAGAATTAAGACAGACCGCAAGTGCAATGGTTGCACCAGGTAAAGGTATTTTAGCGATGGATGAAAGTCATCCGACCTGTGGCAAGCGGTTCAAGGCGCTGGGTATTCCAGAGACAGCAGAGATGCGTCAGGCGTATCGCGATATGTTGCTGACTGCTCCGGGTCTATCAGACTACATTGGTGGTGCGATTTTATTTGATGAGACTATTCGTCAGACATTATTAGATGGCACACCTTTCCCTAAATACATGGAAGCTAACGGCATAGTGCCAGGTATTAAAGTGGATGCTGGTGCTAAGGTTTTGCCTGGGCATGAAGATGAAAAAATTACAGAAGGCCTTGATGGTCTGCGTGATCGTTTAGCTGAGTACTACACATTAGGCGCGCGTTTTTCAAAATGGCGTGCAGTCATTACCATCGGTGATCATATGCCGAGTTGGGCCTGTATTGAAGCAAATGCTCATGCCTTAGCGCGTTATGCTGCACTAAGCCAAGAGGCGAATATTGTGCCTATCGTTGAGCCAGAAGTACTGATGGATGGTAGTCATTCGATTGAACGTTGCTATGAAGTAACTGAGTTAGCACAGCGCATTACCTTTCAACAACTGCGCAATCAAGGTGTAGCATTAGACGGTATGATCTTGAAGCCTAGCATGGTGATCTCTGGTGCAAATGCCAGTAATCGTGCCGATGTGGAAACGGTTGCACGTGAAACAGTGCGGTGCTTATTGAACACAGTTCCAGCATCAGTTGCAGGGATTTCTTTCTTGTCTGGTGGCCAAAGTGACGAAGAGGCTAGTGCACATCTGAATGCGATGCATAATCTAGGTGTTGATCTACCATGGCCTTTGACCTTTTCTTATGGTCGTGCACTGCAGCAAGCATCGATGAAGGCTTGGGATGGTAAGGCTGAGAATGTCACAAAAGCACAAGCGATATTGTTAGAGCGTGCAAGTAATAACGGTAAGGCAGCGATGGGTCAGTACAACCCAGAATAAAGGTTGTTAGCTAGCTCTAAAAAAGGCCCGCATTGCGGGCCTTTTTTATGTCAGGAATATTTAGCAGTCATAGCTTATCTACTTCTTCACTTAGCTGCGGATAATCTGTAATAACTTATCCAATGTGTTGGTGGCCTCGTTGGTATTGTAGGGCAGTACGGGTAGCTCTAATCTGGCACTTAAGTCCGCTAGGTTATCCATTGCGACATCCTCTTTGTCTACAGTCGGAATCTGATTAACAATGACAGCAAGACACTTTAAGCCACGCGACTCAATTGCAGCTAAGCTGAGCAAGGCTTGATTAATACAACCTAAGCGATCACGTACAACCAAAAGTACTTGGGCCTGCATGGCTTCGGCTAAATCTGCATTGAGGCCATCGCTACATAGTGGGGAATAAAATCCACCAGCACCTTCAACTAATAGCAGTTGATCTGAGGTATTACCTTGGCAAGCTGTCACTAGTTGTTGCACGCTGACAGTTTCATGCGCTAGTCGTATGGCGCGTTCAGGTGAGATGGCAGGTTCATAGCGATAACGACAGACCTCATCTAGTTCGCAGCTATCAGTACTTGCATTGTGATAGGCGCTGACATAATTACTCGCGTCGGCCGGTAGTAGTGCCGTGCCTTGACGTTGGCAGCCAGACTCAATCGGTTTACGCACACTCAGCTTAAGCCCAGCCTGCAATAATTTTTCTGTCAGGCGGGTGCCAATAAATGTCTTTCCGACGTCAGTGTCGGTCCCTGTGATAAAAATCGTTTTCATAGGGTGACTAGTGTAACGAAGAATGGCTTGGTCCTCAGCTAAATTAGTTTGAGAATCTCAAATAAGCGTATGCTATCCAGCATGTTACTTAATCTATATCAGTCGATCATTCTCCATTACATACTTATATTTATACTGAGTACCGCCTTGAGCCCAGCATGGGCTGCTGCTGGTATAGGTGATTGGAGTCAGATGTGGGATCGTGAACTAGATCTGATCGAGGTCCAATTACTATTCAAGCAGCGAGATTGTGGTCTAACTGACGAGCTGTTTCATGAGGTTGCAGGGCTTGCAGAGTTAAATGAGGTGCTGCCTCAACAGCAGTTTTTAGCGCGGAACATAGCAGAGAAGCCTAAGGATAAACGTTGGTTCGTGATTGCTAGCGGACAAAAGCCAAACGGTGGCTATGATTTGAGTCTTGAAGGTTTGTATCCTTACGCAAAGCATAAGGAGCTGTCTTTGATTTGGAGTGAGCCACAGGCAGATCACATTTACACGCAAGCCGTAGTTAGCCCCTGCTTATTGATTGAATTGTCAGCAGGAGATCGCTTGCCAATCCTCGTGGTTGACCATGAGGGTAACAAGCGACACCGCTTTAATGCAGAGTAATATCTTGTTGCTTAGTCGCGTGACTTAGGTCGACTGAATGTTTTCTTTGGTCCTTTACCAGTCGGCTTGCCAGAAAACTTTTTAGCACCACCAGGCTTACGTTGTGAACTACGTGGTTTTTTATCACTACGTGGTTTACGTGTAGGCGCGGACTCTTTTCCATTTTCAGTGGCCTTGCCAATATTCAATTGCTGTCCTGCAACCCAGACACCTCTCAATTGAGCGAAGACTTCGTCAGGCATGCCTTCAGGTAAGTCAACCAAGCTATGATCATCATAAATCTTGATGTGTCCGATATATTTGCTATCAAGTCCAGCTTCGTTGGCAATGGCGCCGACAATATTGCCAGGTTTGACTTCATGATCATGCCCAACCTCAATACGAAAACGCTCCATACCAGCTTCTAGTTCACGATCAAATACCCTGCGCTTATTGTCTTCCCGACGGCCTTCAGAACGAGAGCCTTCATCACGGTTAGAGCGCGGCTTGCGTTCTTTACGACCGCGGCCTTCACCTGCATCGGATGAGAAAGGCTTACTCTTGATAGGTTTGTTGCTGAGTAATAACGGTGTATCACCCTGTACCATTCTGGCTAGGGCAGCACCAATTTCAACAGCAGGGATATTATGTTCTTGTTCGAATTTTTCGATCAATCCCGAAAAGAAAGTCAGGTCTTCATTAGCCAATGTATCGCTGATGCGTTGGTTGAATTTCTCGATACGTTTGTCATTAATAAGATTGGCGGATGGCAGTTCCATCATCTCAATCTTACTCTTGGTGGCACGCTCAATGGCACCAAGTAAACGCTTTTCGCGTGGTGCTACGAAGAGAATAGCATCACCACTACGACCGGCACGGCCAGTACGGCCGATACGGTGAACATAAGATTCAGTATCGTAAGGGATGTCATAGTTAATAACATGACTAACGCGATCAACATCAAGACCACGTGCGGCGACATCGGTTGCAACTAGGATATCGATCTTGCCTGATTTAAATTGTTGAATCGTGCGTTCACGTTGATTCTGTTGTATATCACCGTTAATTGGTGTCGCTGCATAACCACGTGCCTGTAATTTCTCAGCAAGTTCAGTAGTAGCTGTTTTGGTGCGTACAAAGAGTACGATGCCATCAAAAGTTTCTGCTTCTAAGATGCGTGTCAGTGCATCTAATTTATGCACACCACTAACAGGCCAGTAACGTTGGCGAATGGTTGAGGCGGTGGTTGTCTTTAGCTCAATCGTAACCTGATGTGGATCATTTAAATATTTGGTCGCTATACGTCGAATTTGATTCGGCATAGTGGCTGAGAATAATGCGATTTGGCGATCAGGTGGTGTTTGATCGAGGATCCATTCAACATCATCAATAAAGCCCATACGTAACATTTCATCGGCTTCATCAAGTACTAAAGCAGTTAGGCTGCTTAGGCTTAAGGTGCCACGACGCATGTGATCCATGACGCGACCTGGAGTGCCGACAACAACATGCACGCCACGCTGTAACGCACGGATTTGACCGCGGTAATCTTGGCCACCATAGATCGGTAGGACGTGAAAACCATCTAGTTTAGAGGCGTATTTTTGAAATGCCTCTGCTACTTGAATGGCCAGTTCTCGGGTAGGTGCTAAGACCAATACCTGAGGGTCTTTTTGTTTTAAATCTAGATTCGATAGGATCGGCAATGCAAAGGCAGCGGTTTTACCGGTACCTGTTTGCGCCTGACCTAGCACGTCGTTACCTTCCAATAGGAGAGGGATGGTACGTGCTTGAATCGGTGATGGTGTCTCGTAACCGATTGTATCGAGCACGGTTAAAAGTGCTTTCTTAAGATCAAATTGATCAAAAGACGTGATGCTTTCTTCGGACATTGGGTGCCTTAATCTATGTATTAGGGCCTAAGCCCGCTAAGAAGAGCGATTAGTAAGCTAAAAGCCGTGCGGCTGCTTCTTCGTATTTCGCTTGAGTGTTTTCGACGATTTCTTGTGGTAGCTCTGGTCCTGGGGCTGTCTTGTTCCAATCCAAGGTTTCTAGGTAGTCACGGATATATTGTTTATCAAAGCTACTGGGATTCTGCCCTGGCTGATAACCGCCAGCTGGCCAGAAACGTGATGAGTCAGGAGTCAGCACTTCGTCGATCAAAGTGAGTTTCCCATCCTTATCTATTCCAAATTCAAACTTAGTATCAGCAATGATGATGCCTTTTTCTAAAGCATAATCAGCCGCTGTTTGATAAAGCGTAATACTAATATCACGTACCTGAGTCGCTAGATCTTCACCGAGTAGCTTAACCGTCTCTGCAAAAGAGATGTTTTCGTCGTGCTCACCCACCGCTGCCTTAGTAGAAGGCGTAAATAGAGTGTTAGGTAATTTTCCAGCTAGCGGAATGTCCGCTGGCAATGAAATACCACAAACTGAATGGCTAGTTTCATATTCTTTCCAGCCTGAACCAATGAGGTAACCGCGAACGATAGCTTCAATCGGTAAGGCCTTTAGACGTTTAACAATCATACTGCGACCTGCAGCCTGTTCGTATTCATCTGTTGTTAGGTTTAGGTCATCCAGGCTCATATCACTAAGTTGGTTAGGAACCTGCTTAGCGAAGAATTGGAACCAAAACGCTGATACTTCAGTCAGTAAAGCGCCTTTTTGTGGGATTGGCGTCGGCATAATGACGTCAAAAGCCGAAATGCGATCAGTCGCGATCACCAGCATATGCTCATCATCGACACGATAGATATCACGCACCTTGCCTCGGTGCAGGATTTCTAAGCTGTCAAAGTTGGTATGATGGACGCTATCGGTCATTCGGTATCCCGCTCAATAAGGGCGGCAATTGTAGTGCCATTGGCTTCAAATGGATATAGAACACAGGATATAGTACTGGCCTTATGACGCAAAAAGTTGGAAAATGCGCGTTTTTTATCGGTAAGAGTGCATAAATATGGCCAAAATTGGCATTATCATGGGCAGTGACAGTGACTGGCGCATCATGCATGCGGCTGATCACATGTTAAATGAGTTCGATGTAGACCATGAATGTAAGGTGGTTTCAGCACATCGTACCCCTGAGTTTTTATTTGAATATGCATCTACTGCGCGTGAGCGCGGCCTGCAGTGCATTATTGCGGGAGCCGGCGGTGCAGCGCATCTACCCGGTATGGCGGCAGCAATGACCGATGTTCCAGTATTAGGTGTGCCAGTGCCAGGGAAGCATCTCGAAGGCCAAGACTCACTCTTATCTATTGTACAAATGCCCAAGGGTGTTCCAGTTGCGACCTTTGCTATTGGTGAGGCTGGCGCTGCCAATGCCGCACTATTTGCTATCGCGATGATCGCAAATACAGATGCGGCCCTAGCAGAAAAATTAGCCACTTTTCGCGCAAAACAGCGTGATCAGGTGTTGGCTAAAGTATTACCACCCGCATAACATTAGATCAGCGTTTGTTTTAAAACGTCACTGATTCACCGCACAATTAGCAGAGTCAAAACAATACGATGTCATTAGACGTAACATTTCCCTTAAAACCGGGTGCCGTACTTGGCATGTTGGGTGGTGGTCAATTAGGCCGCATGTTTGCCCTAGCTGCAGCTGAAATGGGTTATCAAGTTTGGGTTTACGATCCGAATGAAGTAAGTCCTGCAGGTGAAGTGGCTTATCGCCATATTCAAGCCGCCTATGATGATAAAACTGCTTTAGCCGAATTTGGTCAGGCCTGCGCCGTAGTGACCACTGAATTCGAAAATATTCCAGCCGATACGTTGCGTTACCTACAAAGCTATTGCCAAGTCTGTCCGAATCCAAATGCCGTGCACATTGCGCAGAATCGGATTCGAGAGAAAACCTTTGTTAACGACCTCGGTATCCCAACCTCTGCATTTAGAGCGATTAATAGTTTGCAAGATATAGCTGCTGCGACTGATCTCAATTTCCCCTGTATCTTGAAAACGGCAGAGTTTGGTTATGATGGTAAAGGTCAGGCGGTAGTCGAGGATCTTACGGCAGCGTCAAATGCGTTTACTGAAATGGGCGAAGTCGCCTGCATTCTAGAAGAAAAGATCCAACTCGAGAGTGAAATATCAGTCGTGTTGGGGCGTAATCAACAGGGTGAGATTAGCTTCTTCCCAGTTGCTCGCAACGTCCATAAAGACGGTATTTTACACATCAGTAGTGTGCCAGCTGAGGTGAGTGATGAGTTGCAAACCTATGCCTGTGAATTGGCGCAGCGGATTGCTGAAAATCTCGACTATGTTGGCATTATGGCGGTGGAGTATTTCATCGACCAAGAACAGCGTTTGTTGGTGAATGAAATTGCACCACGAGTACATAATAGCGGCCACTACTCACAAGATGCTTGTTCTATCTCTCAATTTGAACAGCAGGTGAGAGTGCTCTGTGGCTGGGTACCAGCAGATACGCGTTATCACACACCAGTGGCCATGGTGAATATTCTTGGTGATGCTTGGCATCAAGGTGAGTTACCGGCTGAGTCGCTATACAATAACGTTAATATTAAGGTTCACATCTACGGTAAAACTGGTGCTAAGCCAGGTCGTAAAATGGGTCACTTTAATGTCTTGGCCGAATCGGTAGCCGATGCGATTAAGTTAGGTGAAACAGCCTATCAACAAATGATGAATCCTCCGGCTTGATGAGCCAGTCCATCCCAGAATTTTTCCCTGCTTTCCGCATTCATGCTGCCGATGGTTTCCAAGGTGCTGCGGTAGAGCAGATTTCCCTAGACCAGCTAGGCCTCGGTGAAGTGGTGCTTGAGGTGGAATATTCTAGTGTTAATTTTAAAGATGCCTTGGCCGGTAGTGGCAAGGGTAAGATCTTGCGTTTGCCTGAGTTAAATGGCGGTATCGATTTGGCTGGCACAGTGGTCGCTTCTGAACATGCTGATTTCACACCAGGACAGAAAGTATTAGCCAACGGTAGCGGCTTAAGTGAAGTGCATGATGGTGGTTACAGTCACTATGCACGCATACCTGCTGAATGGCTGGTACCGATGCCAGCAGGTTTGGATACGCGCAGCGCGATGATCTTAGGCACCGCCGGATTTACTGCAGCCTTAGCGGTACAGCGACTACTGGATAACCATCAGCAGGTAGAGCAGGGCCCTATTGTGATCACTGGTGCTAGTGGTGGTGTTGGTAGTTTTGCAGTGCAGCTATTAACGCAACTCGGCTTTGATGTGATCGCCATGACGAGGAAGCAAGAACATCATGCCTACTTGCGTTCCTTAGGCGCGCAGGATGTACGACATAGCGACGAGTTGAAGAGTGATGCTAGCCCAATGTTAAAAGGGCAGTGGGGCGGGGCAATTGATAATTTAGGCGGCGATGTGCTTGCTAGCTTGAGTAAGTCAGTAAAGCCATGGGGCAATATTGTCAGCGTTGGTATGGCCGCTGGTGTCGAATTGAATACTAGTACGATGCCTTTCATCTTACGTGGTGTATCTATTTTAGGGGTGACTTCTGCTGCCTGTCCGCAAGCCCTACGAAAAAGTATTTGGCAACGCTTAGGCAGTGATTGGTTACCGCAAAAGATAGAGGCAGTCTGTGCTGCCGAGATCAGTTTGCAGGAGCTACCACAAGCGTTTGATGCCCTGCTGCAGGGCCAAGTGCAGGGTCGCCAGCTAGTTCGCGTTAAGTCTTAAGTGGCAAAGAATACATAAGATAAAAAGACTGCCGCCGAGATACCGGCCGCATCTGCCAATAAAGCGCAGGCAATTGCGTAACGAATTTTTGTAATCCCCACTGCACCACAGTAGACCGCTAGTACATAAAAGGTAGTCTCAGTAGAGCCTTGCATGACGGCAGCTACTTTCGCTGGAAAAGACTCCACTCCCTCTGTCTGCATCACATCTAACATGGCAGCACGTGCACCACTTCCACTAAATGGTTTCATTAGAGCGGTCGGAAGTGCATCAACAAATGCGGTGTCGATATGCAGTAAGCCAAAGCCATAACTCAATCCAGAAATAAGCCCAGCGAGTAAACCACTGACACGTAGCATGGCAATAGCCAATAACATGGCGATTAAATAAGGGATTAATTCAATTGCTGTTTGAAAGCCCTGTTTGGCACCGCTGACAAAGGCTGCATAGACATCGATCTTTTGGCGTAAGCCTGCGATTAGAAATAACGCAATAACCGCAAATAAGGTGAAGTTAGCAAATAACTGTGCCTGTTGACTCATCTGATCAGCAGGCAGGTTCATAAAGTAGATAGCAAGGGCAATTGGAATCGCACTGAGCCCACCAAGATATAAAAGTACCGTGCGGTTGAATAGATCTAATTTCTGCACATAGGCAACACTGAATAGCCCCACCAGAGTTGAGGTGAAAGTGGCGAGCAAGATAGGGATAAAGACTTCAGTTGGGTAGAGTGCACCCTGTTGTGCACGAAATAAAAAAACACTGATGGGTAAGACAGTCACTGAGGATGTGTTGAGTACGAGAAAAAGAATCTGTGCATTGGATAGAGTATCCGGCGCTGTGTTATTTTTCTGTAACTGTTGCATTGCCTTAATGCCTAATGGGGTTGCAGCATTATCTAGCCCTAGGGCATTGGCCCCTAGGTTCATGGTGATTGCCCCCATGGCTGGATCACGTTTTGAAAGCTCAGGCATGAGCTTTCGAAATAAAGGATCTAAGGCAATAGCAACGCGCTCAATCAATCCAGCTTGTTCGGCAATTTTAAAGAACCCCAACCAAACTGCCATTAGACCAATAAGGCCAATCGCAATCTCGACACTTAAACCCGCAGTGTTAAATAAGGCACGGATGGCCTGATCAAAGATGAGTGTGTTGCCAAAGAATAGTAGTTGAATTAGGCAGGCCAGAAATGAAATTAGGATACAGCCAGCCCAAAATAAATTCAGCATATGCTATCGGCCAATCGCCAGGTAGAAAGGCAGCCACATGACAATCATGAATGCGACGGCCGCTAATTCTGTCCAGAGAATGATGCGAAAGCGTTTACTCTCTTCACCACTGCTATCGCTGGCACGTATCTTCGACATCAAGGCATCGAATAAAATGACCATAATGAATAGTGGTGCGGCAGCTGGTGCGACCAGGGTTTGAACCATCTCCCAACCAGAGTAGGCAATGTAAGATCCTGGTTCAGGACGGATTAACACATTAAAGATGCCAAGAGCGATTAGGCCCCCGCGGAGTAAGCCTAGTGACTTTAGATAGTTCATAGAAGGTAACGTGGAAAATAAAAGCCTAGTGTATCAAAAATGTCGCTAGGTAGGTGTTGCATAAAGTGTTGTTAGTTTGACCCTTGTAAAGGTGGATATGAAGGGGTTTTGGTATGTATAAATACAACAGGGCTATACTGAATTATCCTGTCTGCTAGGATGAATGAAATATTTAGTTACAAGGAATCTAGAAATGAAGAAATTGATAGTTAGTTTATGTATTTTGTTTATGCCGTTCTCTACGTTGTTCGCTGATGGCCACGTCTCTACAGCACCGAAAGATGCTCAGGTTTATTTCATTCAGCCGGTTGATGGTCAGACTATATCTTCACCATTTAGTGTGCGTTTTGGTCTTAAGGGTATGGGTGTTGCACCTGCTGGCGTTAAAAAACAGAATACAGGACACCATCATCTATTGATCGATTTAGAGCAGCTGCCAGACCTGTCAAAACCACTGCCTGCAAGTGACTATGTGAAACATTTTGGTGGTGGACAGACGGAAGTAATTTTAGACCTGCCTAAAGGTGAGCATCGGTTACAACTTTTACTAGGTGATCATCATCATGTGCCACATCAGCCACCAGTTATGTCTGAAATGATCACGATTACGGTCGAGTAGCCAATCAAGTAGTGCTAAATATAACGGTGTATGAGCGCTTTTTTTTTATGCTGTAGGTTTTTCGATTTTTACTAGTTGAATAACCTGATGAGACTGATCAGCACAAGGCTGCTTGCATTGCTGAGGAGGGCGACTAAAAGACTTCGGCTCCAGCCAGATGAAGAGAAAAGATTGATCAGGTAGCCGCTTAATGCAATGGCGATTAAGTAATTGACTGCCGGGATAGCAACATAAAAGGCGGCTAACTGGGAAACGAATATAGTCCCTAATAAGCGTGGCAATTCAATGTTGATTAGTGAATTATTTATTGATAGATACTTATTGGTCAAGCTAATAGCAAGCCATAGAAAAAAGCTGTTAGAAATTAGATTTATTGCAAATTCGTTTAAACTGATCAGAGACATGTTGGTTGAGCCTTGTATAGGGTTGGGTGTGATGGCGCAAATTAATAGCTTTCGCTTAATGTATATTTAAATAACTATTTTATATCATAACACATGGCTTTGTTCGGTCTCAAACTAAGGCCTGTTATAGCTTTTGTTTATGACTATCCAGAATGGGATCATCAGACTGTCTCTGATGGTATTTTTTTTGGAGACTTAGATCGGTAGAATATCTGTGATTATTATTTTTCGATAATTCTTATGACTATCGAAAATTGTGCAATAAAGCGTAAGCGAATGGGTATTCGTGGAGTCGCTGAATTAAGGAGTAATGATGAAAGCAATTATTTTGGCAATGGCCACTATAGTAAGTTTGAGCACTAGCCTAGTACAGGCAGCGGATATTGATGCGGGTAAAGCGAAAGCAGCGAGCTGTGCTGGCTGTCATGGTGGTGCCGGTATTAGCCCAGCGCCAGTTTATCCAAACCTGGCAGGCCAAAAAGAGATGTACCTGTATCAGCAGTTAGCAGCATTCAAAAGTGGCACACGTGACAATGCCATGATGGCATCAATGGTTGCCGGCTTGAGTGATGATGATATGAAAAATATTGCGGCTTATTACGCTAGCCTTTCTTGTCAGTAAGAGAGGATTAGATCAGCCTGACTCAGGCTGATCTGTAGTCGGTACAAAATTAAAGCCCGAACAGCATTAAGTCGTGACTTAATCTACTGTTTGGGCTTTTTTATAGGCCGACGTGTTCCAATCCCAGAGCAATAACCAAAACTACTAATCCAATCAATAGGTTAAGCCCGACTAGCTGGCGAATCTGACCTAGACTCTTAGCCCCTGCTGCAAAATCTTTTGCTTTTACTGCGCGCTGTAACTTTTGATAAGGCGCAAAAAAGACATGTAGATAGATCAGGATCATGACGATGCCAAGAGCCTGCATCAGATGTACATGTCCACCGACCGAGGCAAAGCCGTTAAAGAATGAAAAGATCATCCAGTAACCCGTTAATGGTAATAAAATGACTGCCAGCCAGACCCATAGGAAAAAGCGTCCCAAGGTTTGAGACCACAGGGTTAAACGCTCGGGTGGCGCTAGCACGCTCGCTGCGACAGGGCGTAGTGCCACATAGGCAAAGAACATACCGCCAACCCAGATGACAGCACTGATGCCGTGTAGGCTAATGGCTAAGGGGTACATAAGGCTATCTAGAGTCATAGTGCGTGCTCGTAGTGAAAATGTGGCCCTAGTATAGAGCAGCAAGGCAATTTGCAATACTGACTTCATCTCTATGCAAAGCGCTATGAGCTAGGATAAAGTTGCGGTATAGAGTCATAGATAAGGAAACACCATGGAAAACTGGATTGCACCCTCGATTTTGGCGGCAGATTTCGCACGTTTAGGTGAAGAGGTCGACAATGTATTAGCGGCCGGTGCGGATATCGTACATTTTGATGTTATGGATAATCACTATGTGCCTAATCTGACGATTGGCCCCTTGGTTTGTGAAGCCTTACGAAAATACGGTATTACAGCGCCGATTGATGTGCATTTGATGGTCTCACCAGTTGATCGTTTGATCGCTGATTTTGCGGCTGCTGGCGCCAGTTATATTACCTTTCACCCAGAGGCGAGTGAGCATATTGATCGCAGTCTAGAGCTAGTTCGCGGTAGTGGCTGTAAGAGTGGTCTGGTGTTTAACCCAGCAACGCCACTGCATTATCTCGACTATGTGATGGATAAGGTCGATATGATTTTATTGATGTCGGTTAACCCTGGGTTTGGTGGTCAATCATTTATCCCTTCGACACTAGATAAGGTGGCGCAGGTGCGCGAGCGTATTGTGGCCTCAGGCCGAGATATTCGGCTAGAAGTCGATGGTGGAATCAAGATTGATAATATCGCCGCGGTTAAGGCAGCTGGTGCCGATACCTTTGTTGCTGGCTCTGCTATTTTTAATAGTGATGATTATGCAATGGCGATCGCAGCAATGCGCCAAGAGCTGGCAGCGGCCAGTCGTTAATCAGCGACTAGTGCGTTTAGGATAAGGATCTCTCTTTTGCCAAGTTATCTAAAAAAGCCAGAATGGCTTTGTTTCGATCTGGATGGCACGTTAGTCGATAGTGCGCCTGATATTGCGGTGGCGATGAATTATGCCTTACAGGAAATGGGCTTAGCACCAGCAACATTGGCAGAGGTCCGTAACTTTATAGGTGATGGGGCTTATGTCTTGTTGCAGCGTGGTTTATCTCATGCTGGGGTCGAGCAGCCGAGTGAGGCTGATATGTTACAGGCTAGACGTTACTTTGATCTGGCCTATGGTGAGGGTATTGCAGAACATAGTATTTGTTACCCCGATTGTGAAACAGTACTGGCCTCATTTTCGGCGCAGGCGATACCGCTGGCCTTGGTCACTAATAAGCCACGCCAGTTTGTGCCGCCCTTACTGCAGCGGTTGGGTTTGTCTGATTATTTCTCAGTGCTGCTTTGTGGTGATGACCTAGCGCAAAAGAAGCCTCACCCTGCACCGATTCAATCGGCGGTGGCGCAAATGCAGAAGGAAGTCACTAGCGGCTATATGGTGGGGGACTCGGTTACCGATATGGAAGCAGCATGGCGTGCCGGTGCGGGTGCAATTTATATGTCCTATGGCTATAATCGCGGCGTCTCAGTCGAACAATTTAATCCCATACGATTAAATCGGCTGGCGCAATTATTGAATTTATTTGAACGAGAGTAATGGATGTTTCATCTTCCTATAAAAGATTGGCAGTTTGATCAGCGTTGGCGTGCGTAGCGTGTCTAGAACGCTGCTAGCGAGTGTCTGTCTTTTTTTAATTTGAATTTGAGTATCCATGAAGCCATCAACTTTTTCTGAATTTTCCAAACAGGGTTTTAGCCACGTCCCCGTCGTGCGCGAGGTCGGTGCCGATCTCGATACCCCATTGAGTGCCTATCTCAAACTGGCCAACACGCCCTATAGTTTTCTATTTGAATCAGTCCATGGTGGTGAACGCTGGGGCCGTTATTCTATTATCGGTTTGCAGTGTGATGAAGTTATATCGGTGCGTGGTGCAGAGATCACTAGGACACAACAAGGGCAGGTTGTTGAGCAGTTAGCACACGCTGACCCATTGAGCTGGATAGAAGATTATCGTCAGCAGTTTAAGGTGCCTGAGATTGATGGGTTACCACGTTTTATTGGTGGCTTGGTTGGTTACTTCGGCTATGAAACCATTCGGTACATAGAGCCTAGACTGGCTAAAGAACAAAAGCCTGATGCATTGAATGCACCTGATATTTGTTTAATGACCAGTGGTGAGTTACTGGTTTTTGATAGTCTTAAGTCTTCAGTGTTTATTGTCTTATTAGTCTCAACAGAAGATCAAAATAACTTAGCCAAAGCACAGCTGCGGATTGATCAGCTAGCGGCTGCAATGCAGCAAAAAGTGTCTTTACCAGTATTAGACCTTAGTGATCAGCCAGCCAATGATCTTGATTTTGTTTCTGGCTTTAGCCAGCAGGGTTTTAAGACGGCAGTCGAACGTGCGCGAGATTATATTGCACAGGGTGATGCTATGCAGGTGGTGCTATCGCAGCGCCTCAGTGCACCCTTTAATGGTGAGCCTTTAGATGTGTATCGTCATCTGCGCCGATTGAACCCATCACCACATATGTATTACTTAGACATGGGTGATTTTCAGATTGTTGGGTCATCGCCAGAAATCTTAGTGCGGCAAGAAGAACAGCAGGTGACTCTACGTCCGATCGCAGGCACGCGGCCACGTGGTGCTACTGAGGCGGAAGACTTGGCGTTAGAACAAGAATTACTCAGCGACCCAAAAGAATTGGCAGAACATTTAATGCTGATCGATCTGGGCCGTAATGATGTTGGGCGTATTGCTAAGACAGGCACGGTTGAGCTGACTGATAAAATGATCATCGAGCGTTATTCACACGTGATGCATATCGTTTCAAACGTCACTGGTGAATTACTCGATGACTACTCCAGCATGGATGTGTTGCGAGCTACTTTCCCGGCAGGCACAGTTTCTGGTGCACCTAAAATTAGGGCGATGGAAATCATTGATGAGTTAGAGCCAATCAAGCGTGGTGTTTACTCCGGTGCAATTGGTTATCTCTCATGGTACGGCGACATGGATACCGCTATTGCGATTCGCACAGCGGTGATACAAGATCAAACGATCCATGTGCAGGCCGGTGCCGGTATTGTGTATGACTCAGTTGCAGAGAACGAATGGCAAGAAACGATGAATAAGGCGAAGGCCGTATTACGTGCCGCCGCGCTGGCCGATAAACCAGCCAAGCAATAGCAGGAAAGTAAAACTATGCTTTTGATGATCGATAACTATGATTCCTTTACCTATAATCTGGTGCAGTATTTTGCTGAACTAGGCGAGAAGGTGAAGGTTGTGCGTAACGATGCCATTGGTCTGCAAGAGATCACTCAAATGAAACCGGATCATATTGTTTTATCACCCGGGCCTTGTACCCCAAATGAAGCGGGTATTTCGCTGCAGGTGGTTGAAGAATTTGCCGGTAAGATTCCATTACTGGGTGTCTGTCTTGGTCATCAAACGATAGGCCAGGCTTATGGTGGCAAGATTGTGCGTGCTAGTGACATCATGCATGGCAAGACTTCGCCAGTGCATCACCATGATCAACATATGTTTAAAGATTGTACTCAGCCATTCACTGCAACTCGGTACCACTCTTTAGTTATTGAGAAGGCTAGTCTGCCCGAGTGTTTGCAGGTCACTGCATGGACTGAAACAGAAGATGGCCAGATTGATGAAATTATGGGTGTGCGACACAAAGAGTTGGCAGTGGAAGGGGTGCAGTTCCATCCAGAATCGATCCTCACAGACTTTGGTCATCACGTACTAAAAAACTTTGTCGAACAAAATTAATATGAGTGTTATTCAACAACATCTAGGCCAGCTAATTATCGGACAAGACTTAACCTCGGTCGAGATGGAAGCAGCGATGGATAGCATCATGCAAGGTGAGGCGACACCGGCTCAAATCGCTGGTTTTATTGTTGCCTTACGGATGAAAGGTGAGACGGTCGATGAATTGGCTGCAGCGGCACGCGTCATGCGTAAGTTGTCGAGTAAGGTCGATTTAGGTCAGCAGGATTTAGTCGATACCTGTGGTACCGGTGGTGATGGTCAAAAAACATTTAACATCTCAACTGCGTCGGCCATAGTCGCTGCCTCGGCTGGGGTTAAGATTGCCAAGCATGGCAATCGATCAGTCTCAAGTAAGACTGGTAGTGCCGACGTACTGGAAACCTTGGGTGTGCGTTTGGATGTTACCCCAGAAGTCATCGCTAACTGTGTGCGACAGGTCGGTATCGGTTTTATGTTTGCACCGATGCATCATAGTTGTATGAAGCATGCGATTGGGCCACGTAAAGAATTAGCCGTGCGTACCTTATTTAATCTGCTTGGGCCTTTAACTAATCCAGCAGGTGCAAAAAGACAAGTGATGGGCGTTTTTGATGATGTCTGGCTCGAGCCCTTAGCCAAGGTATTAGATAGTTTAGGTAGCGAGCATTGCCTGGTGGTGCATGCCGATGATGGCCTGGATGAGATTAGTATCTCAGCAGCAACACAAGTCTGTGAGCTAAATAATGGTCAGATCACACGGTTCCAAATCCAACCAGAAGATTTTGGTTTGCAGCGTGCCGATGCCAGTGCAATTAGAGTAGAAAATGCGGCGCAAAGTGCGCAGATGATTCGCGCGATTTTTGCCGGTGAGCAGGGGCCAGCAGCCGATATTGTTAGCCTCAATGCAGGTGCGGCAATCTACATCGCGAAACAAGCACCTTCCTTATCGGCGGGCCTTGAAATAGCTGCAAGCCAGCTTCAGTCCGGGGCTGCCGCTAAAACCTTAGCCGCACTTATTGAATTTACGACAACCGCAGCATAAACCAAGTCAGAGAAATTATGAGCAACGAAGTACCTGAAATTTTAGAGAAAATCCTTACTCACAAACGAGCCGAGGTAGAAGACAAAAAAAGTCGTGTCGCTGAATCGATGATGCAAGAGTGGGCGCAGGATAACCGTGGTGACCAGCGACCATTTGAGCAAATGCTACGTGCGGCGATCAGTGCCGATAAGCCTGGTGTGATTGCTGAGATCAAACGGGCCTCACCTAGCCAAGGTATTTTACGCGAAAATTTTGACCCAATGTCGATTGCCAGTAGCTATCAATTTGGTGGTGCAACCTGTTTGTCAGTGTTGACTGATAGCGAGTTCTTTAAGGGTGGTGGTCCAGCACTGGAGTTTGCGCGTAAGTCATGTGGTCTACCGGTACTGCGTAAAGATTTTATTATCGATCCATATCAAATCTATGAGACTAAGGCACTGACTGCAGATTGTGTTTTATTGATTGTATCAGCGCTAACAGATGAAGCCTTAGCCTCTTTGTATGAGCTGGCAAAATCATTAAACTTGGATGTCTTAATTGAGGTGCATAACGAGCAAGAGATGCAGCGTGCTTTAGCCTTGAAGCCAACCTTGATCGGAGTGAATAATCGTAATCTACATACCTTTGAAGTCGATCTAGATACGACTCTACGTTTGCGTGACATGGTGCCAGCTGAAGTTGCCTTGGTGACAGAAAGTGGTATTCACTCACTAGAGGATATCGCTAAGATGCGTGAGAACGATATTCATCTGTTCTTGGTTGGTGAAGCCTTTATGCGTGCTGAAGATCCAGGTCAGAAATTAAAGGAATTGTTTTTCCCTAATCGTAGTTACTAAAGTGCTTGGGCGATAAAGGCATAGGTTAAAGGTTTAGGAAAGAATGGATAAAGACTCGAAGATCAGTCTGTATGGGTTTAATAACCTGACCAAAACGCTGAGTTTCAATTTTTACGATATTTGTTACGCCAAAAATGAACGTCAGCGCACAGAGTATCTGGCCTATATTGATGAGACCTATAATAGTCAGAGACTAACCGAGGTATTGCGGGAAGTAGCTAAGATTATTGGCGCTAACATTCTCAATATTGCGACTCAGGACTATGAGCCGAGTGGTTCTAGTGTGACCATGTTGATCTCGGAAGAAGATGCTTATGATGTTGACGATCCCAACTGCCCTAGCGTGGTTGCACATTTAGATAAGAGTCATTTAACAGCACACACTTATCCCGAGTCACATCCGGATGGTGGTATCAGTACCTTTCGTGCCGATCTGGATATTTCCACCTGTGGTCGCATCTCGCCGTTAAAGGCGCTCAACTTTTTAATCGATAGCTTTGATGAAGACATCGTCATTATGGATTATCGCATCCGTGGTTTTACCCGTGATGTGGAAGGTAAGAAGTTTTATAAAGACCACTCTATTTCATCGATTCAAGATTATTTATCAGAGCGTACACTGGCCCAGTATCAATTAATTGACGTCAATGTGTATCCGGAAAACTTCTTCCATACGAAAATGATGTTGAAGGATTTTTCCTTTGATAATTATCTCTTCGGCCAGGGATCGGGGGATATGAGTGCTGCTGAGATTGAGAAGGTCGAGAAGCGTCTAAAAAAAGAAATGACAGAGATTTTTTATGGCATGAATATGCCGGACTAAATCCAATAGGCACCACTAGTCATACTTTTTGAGACCAGTGTCATGATTTTTTTGATTGGTTTAGGTAATTCCTGCGCACCGAGCTTTCTAGCCTCTTCGCCATGATGACGTTCGTCTTCACGCATTCGTTCTAAGATTGCCCGGCTACGATTGTCTTCCACTGGTAATTGGCCTAGATGATCATCCAGATGACGTTCGACCTGCGCCTCAGTTTCTGCAACAAATCCCAAACTCCAGCGATCACCAACCCAGCCTGCGCTGGCACCTAACAAGTAGGAAGAGGCATACCAAAAAGGGCTTAGGAGACTACGTGGGGACTTCAACTCGGCCAGACGGGTTTCACACCAAGCAAGATGATTGAGCTCTTCCTGTGCCGAGGTCTCCATCTGTTGTAACGTCTCTTGATTTTGAGCAGTCAGTGCTTGGCCGTGATAAAGCCCTTGGGCAGCAATTTCACCAGCATGGTTTACACGCATCAGCCTAGCCGACTCAACACTTTCTTGCAGACTCAAATCATCTTCAATCATGTCCTGTGCTGGGTAGGGCGCTGAAATTGTTCTACGCTGTAAGGTGACCACACGTAAGCCACGATCAAATTCTCGAATCAGACGGTCGGCGAGACTGAAGTGACGTAATCGTTTATTGGGTGTATTGCTCATAGCCAAATGTTAACTCAATTGTCGCGCTAATAATTCAATCGGATGCATGATCTCTACCTGTTGGTCCTGTGCACTCAAGGCCATACGTAACTGGCTGCTGCAGCCAACGTTCGCCGACAACACTAGGTCGGCCTCTGCCGCTGCGATGGTTTGGGCCTTACGTTGGGCTAATGCCTGGTTGCTAGTCTCTGGCGTTAATAATTGCACGCCGCCAGCACCACAGCAGTGCAGATTATCATTGAATTCATGTAAATCGAGCTGCGGTATCTTCGCCAATAACTGGTACATAGCCGCTACTGCAGCTGGGTTGGCATGCAGACTGCAAGGGATGTGCAGTAATACTTTTTTGTTTAGAGCACGCGGTTTTAGCGTGTTAAATTCGTCTTGTGCCAGTAACCATTGCTGAATATCCCAATGCTTTAGTCCAGCTCTATCCAGCTGATCTAATTGATTGCCACAGCCACTGGCGATACTGACAACATCACGGCACGGCAGCGTGGCCCAGTGTTGGCGTAGTTGCTGTTGTTGCTGTTTGGCATAGTCAGGTAAGCCGGCATGCTGTGCTAGGGCGCTACAGCAATCGCTAGCGACGCTTAGGCGAGGTTTATACCCGATGGCGCGGATAAGTAGCTGCGCGCTGTCTAAGGTGCGCTGATCCATTATGCGGCCACTGCAGCCCTGGAATAAGAGTACTGATCGGTCTGAAGGGGGGGCTGAGGTCTTGATAGGCGCTATTTTTTTTGCTTTAGGGATACTGGCAGCGAGCCTAGCGAGCTGACTAAAGGCGGAATAACCTGAGCGATTTAGTCGTCGCGCCAAGGGTAAGCTAGTCTTGATTAGAGTTTGGCCAATACGGTTACTGAGGCCATGAATTAGCAGGGTCTGTAGCAGCCGTGGAATAGCAGGCAGGTGCTTGCGATAGGCGCTACGGCCAGCATCGATAATGCTCTCGAAATCGACCTTGGCTGGGCAAACCTGCTGACATTTTAGACAGGTGGTGCAGCTCTGTAGGTGTGTGTTTAGGGCGGGGCTAGGATCCAGTTGATCTTCTAAGAAGGCCTTGACCAGTGAAATACGCCCACGCGGTGATTCACCTTCATGTTGGCTGACGGCATAGGTTGGGCAGTGAGGCAGGCAGAGGCCGCACATTACACAGTGCTCGGTGTTTCTTATACTGTCAGTAGGATGCGACATTGATGGGCTACAGCGGCTTACATTTCGTTTAAGGTTAACTATTCATTAGAGTTTAGGATTTATTGCCATGAGTTACTACAAACGCCATATGTTTATTTGTACAAACCAACGTGAAGACAAGATTTGCTGTCAGGATCACGACGCCGCCGAAAAGCGTAATGCGGTGAAAAAGATAGCTAAAGAGCTAGGTCTTAGTGGACAAGGCAAGATTCGCATCAATACTGCGGGCTGTTTGGACCGTTGTTCTGAGGGGCCAGTGGCGGTGGTCTATCCGGATGAGACCTGGTATCGCTATGAAAGCGTGGCTGATCTCGAGGAAATTGTACATCAACACCTTGATCAGGGTCAGCCGGTCGAGCGCCTGAAGATCTGATGGTCCTATAGTTTTTCAGGATGATTACTATTAATTGATTGATAAGGCTTGACAATTCTTGACCTATATTAGAAAATACAAATATTCAAATATTCTTGAATATTGTTTTACTCCTCTTGTGGTATCCATTACGCGGTGGTCTTAATTAGGCCACCGCGTTTTTTTTGCCTAAAAAGTAACCGCAAAGCGTTTAATTGGCTTGTTTAGCCTCAACTACTCTAGTAGTATTGCGCGCCTTTACAGAATTCTATTACCCGTATGAAAACACTAAGCACAAAACCTGCTGATGTCATTCGCCAATGGTTTTTGGTCGATGCCACCGATAAAACATTAGGTCGTCTATCGACTGAGATTGCTCGTCGCCTACGCGGTAAGCATAAGCCAGAGTACACACCACACGTGGATACGGGCGATTACATTATTGTAGTTAACGCGGAAAAAATTCACGTTACCGGCAATAAATTGAACGACAAGATGTACTACCACCACACTGGTTACATCGGCAACATGAAGAAGACTAATCTTTCTGATTTATTGGAAGATCACCCAGAACGCGTCATCGAGACAGCGGTTAAGGGTATGTTGCCAAAGAATCCATTAGGTCGTGCTATGTTCTCCAAGCTTAAAGTTTATGCTGGACCAGAACATAAGCATCAATCGCAGCAACCAGAAACTCTGGATATTTAAACAATATGGCTACTACACAATATTACGGTACTGGACGTCGCAAGAGTTCTTCTGCACGCGTCTACCTTAAGCCTGGCAAAGGCCAGATTGTTGTTAACTCACGTGAAGACAACGTGTATTTCGGTCGTGAAACTTCACGTCGTATTATTCGTCAACCGTTAGAAGCAACCGACACATTATCTCAGTTTGATATCAGCGTTAGCGTTAGCGGCGGTGGTTCAAACGGTCAAGCCGGCGCAATTCAGCTCGGTATCGCTCGTGCATTGTTAGTTTACAACGAAGAACTTCGTGGTGAACTGCGTAAGGGTGGTTTCTTAACCCGTGACGCACGTGAAGTTGAGCGTAAGAAAGTTGGCCTACGCAAAGCGCGTAAGAAAGAGCAGTACTCCAAGCGTTAATCTTTATGGTGCTTCGGACCAGCGGTCCGGAGCACTTTTGTATTTCCTCTCGTTATTCCCTAAAAGCAGTCGTTTATTGGCTTATTAGTCGATACGTTTCGCTATCTATTTATCTTACGATTAAGAATTCTTCAGTGTTTCTAATGCGGCAGCAGATGCCTGTTGTAAGAATAAACTATCAACACCGACTGTTAGTAGGCTAAAGCCTTGTTCTTTATACGGTGCAACGGCCTCTGCGCTGACACCAAAAATACCTAATGCCTTGCCGTGATCCATGCAGGCTTCACTAATCTGCTCGATGGCGTCAATAAATTCAGGATTTTCAAAGTCACCGACCTCGCCGAGGCTGGCAGATAGGTCATAAGGCCCAATAAGCACTGCATCAACCCCAGCACAACTGGCCATTGCATCGATATTACCGATTGCATCATGACTTTCGGCCTGAATAACGACAATAGTCTCGTCATTGGCTCGTGCTAGATAGTCTTGAAAATTTAAGCCGTAATCATGTGCTCGACCTAAGCCCACTCCACGTTGTCCTTGTGGTGGGTATTTACTCACACGGACGATGTCCTGCGCTTCGGCTAAGCTTTCTACCTGCGGCACGATAATGCCAGCAGCACCGGCGTCCAAGGTTTTTTTAATGAAGCCTTCATCAAATCCGGGTACGCGGACTAAACAGGGGCAGTCGCCAGCAGCCTGAATCAGGCGAAAGACCTCATTTGGCCCAAGTGCACCATGTTCGGCATCGATAAACAGCCAATCATAGCCAAGCTGCACCGTCATCTCGACCGCCTCAACACTTGCCATCGACATTAAGGTGCCATACAGCACTTCATTGTTGAGTAGTCGTTGTCGTAACGTCATAGTCGTTATCCTTTTAGATGACCTTTAAGCCACTATCGCTACCCAATAACAAAACATCGGCAGGGCGAATGGCAAAGATACCGACAGTCACCACACCCGCCAAAGTAGCGATTTGGGTCTCCATTTCTATCGGTTGAGTGATGCTTAGGTTGTGTACATCGATAATGATGTTACCGTTATCGGTAGTAAACCCTTGACGTAATTCTGGTGCGCCACCGAGCTGCACCATACGGCGTGCTACCGCACTGCGTGCCATCGGCACTACTTCGATGGGTAATGGGAAGCTGCCTAGGCGGTTCACTAATTTAGAGTCATCTGCAATACAAATAAATTTCTTACTGGCGTTAGCAACGATCTTTTCGCGAGTTAGTGCACCACCACCACCTTTGATTAAGGCACGTAGTTCAGTCGCTTCATCTGCACCATCGACATATAAAGGCAGATCACCAGTAGCATTTAGGTCGAGTACTGGGATATTGTGACTACGTAAACGTTCTGCTGATGCTTCAGAGCTTGCCACCGCGCCATCGATTTTGCCGCGAACCTTGGCAAGGGCATCAATAAAATAATTGGCGGTAGATCCTGTACCAACACCGATTACATCGTCGTTTTGTATATAATCGAGTGCTGCTTCGGCAGCTAAACGTTTTTTGTCGTCGGCATTCATTGTTTTTCTCACTAAGACTGACTGATGAAGGATATAAAGATTACCGTGAAGGCTAAAGCATATTGTGACAATTTCAAAGACACAGATGGAAATCAGTAAGACTAAAATAAAACAGCTCGCAGAAATGATTCCGGCGACCAATGTCTACGACGTGGCAGATGTCTCGGCGTTGACCTTTGCCAAACGTTTGAGTGATCGTTATAGCAACCAAGTATGGTTGAAGCGTGAAGATCAACAGAGTGTGTTTTCATTTAAGTTGCGCGGTGCCTATAACAAAATATCCAATCTTTCTAAGGAGCAATTACAAGCGGGTGTGATTGCAGCTTCTGCGGGTAATCATGCACAAGGTGTTGCCTTAGCTGCACAGCGATTGAAGATTAATGCGCAAATCGTCATGCCAACCACCACACCACGAATTAAGGTCGAGTCAGTACGGGCAATGGGTGCTGAGGTAGTGTTGTATGGTGATAACTATGATGAGGCCTGCGGACATGCCTTAGAACTTGTTGCTACATCGGCACAAACTTTTATTCACCCTTATGATGATATGGCTGTCATGGCCGGGCAAGGCACAGTCGCAAAAGAGATTTTAGAGCAATTTGAATCAGATATAGACGCAGTGTTTATTCCGGTAGGTGGTGGTGGCTTGATTGCTGGCATGTCAGCATGGTTACGTACGCACGCACCGAAGACTAAAATTATTGGTGTTGAGCCGGTAGATGCGCCAACCTTACATGCCGCTATGGCAGCACAAGAGCGCGTTATCTTAGATCAGGTCGGTATCTTTGCCGATGGTGTTGCAGTAAAGCAGATTGGCGAAAATACGTTTGATGTGGCGCGCGAAACTGTGGATGAAGTGATTCTCGTTTCTATCGATGAGATGTGTGCCGCGATACATGATATTTTTGATGACACACGCGTGTTATCTGAGCCTGCTGGTGCGCTGGCTGTTGCTGGTATGAAAAAATATATCAGCAGAGAAAACTGTAAAGATCAAAATCTAGTGGCTGTTAATTCTGGTGCCAATGTTAATTTTGATCGCTTACGGCATGTGGTCGAGCGCTCCGAGGTTGGTGAGGGACGTGAAGGTTTATTTGCGGTAACGATTCCAGAAGAGAAGGGTAGCTTTTTACGATTCTGCTCAATTATTGGAAGATGCAGTATCAGTGAATTCAATTATCGGTACTCAAAGGCTTCTGAGGCGCATATTTTCTTAGGCGTGAAGTTTGAGCATGCACAACCAGAAAAAATGGCGATGATCGAAAGGCTGACGGACAACGGCTATGCGGTTGTAGATATTTCAGATAACGAGATGGCAAAGTTACATTTGAGGCACCTGGTTGGTGGTCACTCGCCTGAGTTGGAAGATGAATTTTTAGTTCGCTTTGAGTTTCCAGAGAGGCCTGGGGCTTTGCTGCAGTTTTTAGAAGGCATGGGTTCGCGATGGAATATCAGTCTCTTTCATTATCGCAATCATGGCTCTGCCTATGGTCGTGTGCTGGTTGGTGCACAGGTGGCAGAACAAGAACGTGATGCATTCCGAGCCTTTTTAGATGATTTGGGCTATAGATATCATCAAGAGTCAGATAACCCCGTCTATCCTCTATTTTTGAGATAGCATAAAAAAAGGGCCCTGTAGGGCCCTTTTTAGGTCTTCCTCAGCTTATTTTCGTTTAGCTGGAGCTTTTTTCTTCGCCGCTACCT
>Ga0233395_1000053_pt1 | contig 59758 bp, 47 predicted proteins | sample 27DmetaG_FD_186029 | JGI IMG/M metagenome (GOLD analysis project Ga0233395, IMG submission 186029) | Seawater microbial communities from Monterey Bay, California, United States - 27D | ecosystem: Environmental > Aquatic > Marine > Coastal | place: USA: California | collected 2016-10-12 | reverse complement strand
AACTCGATTGCAAACAGTCAATCAAATACGCCACAAGTTTCTCTTACTCAAATTGTTTTCGGAATTAAATTTATCTTTGTTTGTATTACATGAAAATCGTGGAAATGAGCACAGAAAAGGAAGGTTTAAAAATCTACAATAGTCTAGCAGGGACAAAAGAAAAATTTATTCCAATAAATGAGGGATTTGTTGGGTTGTATGTTTGTGGACCTACAGTTTATAACAATGTTCATTTGGGCAATTGTCGCACCTTTATTTCATTCGATATGGTGTACAGGTACCTCCATCATTTGGGCTTTAAAGTACGCTATGTTCGAAACATCACAGATGTTGGACACCTTGTCGATGATGCGGATGAAGGTGAAGATAAAATTGCTAAAAAGGCACGATTAGAAGAGCTCGAGCCAATGGAAATTGTGCAGCAATACACATTGGACTTTCACAATGTATTGGAGAAGTTCAACACGGTTGCTCCAAATATTGAGCCGACGGCAACGGGTCATATCATTGAGCAAATAGAGATGATTAAGGCGATTCTGGACAACGGATTTGGATATGAGTCGAATGGCTCGGTATATTTTGATGTTGAAAAGTACAATGCCTCTCATCCCTATGGAGAACTTTCAGGAAGAAAAATAGAGGACTTGTTGTCCAATACACGCGATTTGGATGGGCAAGATGAAAAGAACAATCCGCTCGATTTTGCGTTGTGGAAAAATGCCGCTGAGGAACATATTATGAAATGGCCTTCACCATGGGGAGTTGGATTCCCGGGCTGGCATTTGGAATGTTCAGCGATGAGCACCAAATATCTGGGAGAGCAGTTTGATATACACGGTGGAGGAATGGACCTGAAGTTCCCACATCACGAATGTGAAATTGCTCAGGGAACGGCATCAAATGGGGTTTCTCCTGTAAAGTATTGGATGCATGGAAACATGCTAACGCTCAATGGCAAGAAAATGAGTAAATCAACTGGAAACTCTATTTTACCGGCTGAATTATTTAGTGGTAATAATGAGTTTATGGAGAAACCTTTTGGGCCAATGGTTGTTCGGTTTTTTATGATGCAGGCCCATTACAGAAGCCCATTAGATTTTACTTCTGAGGCCCTTACTGCCGCTGAGAAGGGATATGATAAGTTGATGGAAGCAATGCGGTCTTTAGAAGTAGTGAAAGCAGGAGAGCAATCTTCAGTGGATGTTAAAGCACTGGTAGCGTCTTTTTATGAGGCTATGAATGACGATTTTAATGCACCTATTTTGGTTGCAAAGTTATTTGATGCCGTAAAATATATCAATTCAATTAAAGACGGAAATCAATCCATTGGTTCAGCAGATTTGCAACTGCTCCAAAAGGAGATGAATGCATTTGTTGCTGGTGTACTTGGAATACGAAACGATTCCAGTTCATCCAATGGGAAGTTAAATCCCGTGATGGATCTTGTGCTTGATTTACGTCAAGAGGCCAGAGCAAATAAAGATTGGTCGACATCAGATAAAATTCGAGATGGATTGGCAAATGCAGGCATTGTTGTAAAAGATACGAAAGACGGTACAAGTTGGTCCTAGCTTCAATGTTTATATGCTGCATTAGAAGCCTTCCTAATGATATATTTAGAGACAAATGATTACACCAGAACACAACAAAAAACTTTTTCTTATTGATGCTTATGCATTGATTTTTCGAGCCTATTTTGCGTTTGCAAAAAACCCGAGAATGAATTCGAAAGGTCAAAACACATCTGCTGCTTTTGGTTTTACAAACTCATTGATTGATATTATTAATAATGAAAAGCCGACACATCTTGCAGTTGTTTTTGATCCTCCTGGAGGCTCCACTATCCGTCGAGAAGAATTCTCAGAATACAAAGCACATCGTGATGAAACGCCTGAGGGAATTGTATCGATGATTCAACCAATCAAAGACATTATTGCTGCGTTTAATATTCCTATTCTTCAGGTCAGTGGTTTTGAAGCAGATGATGTAATTGGGACCCTTTCGAAACAAGCAGAATTGAAGGGATTCCATACATATATGATGACTCCAGACAAGGATTTTGGCCAATTGGTCACAGAAAAGTCGAAAATGTTCCGCCCAGGGAGAGGTGGTAAACCTGCCGAAATTTGGGGCCCTGCTGAAATTTTAGAAAAATTTGACATTCAGCGTGTCGATCAAGTGATTGATATTTTAGGACTTCAGGGTGATGCGGCAGATAATATTCCGGGAATCCCAGGGATTGGGCCCAAAACAGCCTCGAAACTTTTGAAGGAATACGATTCAATAGAAGGAATCATAAAGAATGCGGATCAACTCAAAGGAAAACAAAAGGAAAATGTAGAGAATTTTGCGCAACAAGGGCTCATGTCGAAATCTTTGGCGACGATAATTACGGATGTTGAAGTTGATTTCAATGAGGAAGAGTTGGTATTATCCCCTGCTGATTCAGAAAAAATTAAGGAAGTATTTACAGTTCTTGAATTCAGAAACCTTGCACGCCGTGTTTTGGGTGAAGAGATTGTTATCAAACAAATAACTGAGGTCGGCGGACAAATGGATCTTTTCGGAACGCAAAGTTTGGTAGAGGAACAATCTCCGAAGGCAACTTCTGAATTCAAGACTATTGCAACTGAAAAACCGAGTTATCACCTAATTACAAAGCCAGAAGAACGCAAAGAGTTATTGGATATCTTAATGGCGCAAAAATCGGTTTGTTTTGACACAGAAACAGACAGTATCGAACCTCTGCATGCCAATATCGTCGGGATGTCCTTTTCATACAAAGCAAGAGAGGCTTTCTACGTCGCTACTCCGCATGATTTTGAAGGAGCAAAAAAGATCGTTGAGGAGTTTAGACCACTTTTTGAGGCGGAACACATTGAAAAAATTGCGCACAATATTAAGTTTGATATTAAAGTGATCAATCGTTATGGTGTTCATGTTGTAGCTCCTCTTTTTGACACTATGATAGCGCATTATTTGATGAATCCTGACTCCAAACAAAGCATGGATTTTCTTGCAGAAATGTACTTAAATTATAAGCCCGTTTCAATTGAAGCTTTGATCGGAAAGAAAGGGAAAAATCAAAAAACCATGGCCGATTTGTCTCCCGAAGATGTTTCTGATTATGCGTGCGAAGACGCAGACATTACATGGCAGTTAAGTGACATTTTCAAACCAGAACTTCAAAAGGAGAACTTGAAAGAACTTTTTTACAACATGGAAATGCCATTGGTGGAGGTCTTGAAAGGAATGGAACAGGAGGGAATTGCAATTGATTCGGAAGGCCTTCTCGAGTATTCGAAAGAATTGGAGGCGTCACTGATTGATCTCGATACAAGTATTAAGCAAGAGGCAGGGATGGAATTCAATATAGATTCTCCGCGTCAATTGGGGCAGGTGTTGTTCGATCACATGGAGATCACCACAAAGGCAAAGAAAACGAAAACAGGACAATATGCGACTGGAGAAGATGTACTCCAGAAATTGAAACATACCCATGCAATTGTTCCTATGATTTTGGAATACCGCCAGTTAAGGAAATTAAAAAACACCTATGTTGACCCACTCCCAACTTTGGTTGATAAGGTCGATGGGCGTATACATACTAGCTATATGCAAACGGTTGCAGCGACAGGTCGATTGAGTTCACACAATCCAAATTTACAGAACATTCCAATTCGATCAGACAAGGGGAAAGAGATCAGAAAATCCTTTGTTTCTAGGGGTCCAGAGTACAAATTAATGGCGGCAGATTACTCCCAAATAGAATTGAGAATAATTGCGGCGTTGAGTGGGGATGCAAATATGATTGAAGCCTTTAAAAGTGGTCAAGATATACACGCATCTACAGCAGCAAAGGTGTTTCATGTTTCTTTAGATGAGGTGACAAGAGAGCAACGAAGTTCTGCGAAAGCAGTTAATTTTGGAATTATTTACGGGCAGTCTGCATTCGGATTGGCGCAAAATCTCGGGATTTCAAGAAAAGAAGCCAAAGCAATTATTGATGCCTATTTTTCACAGTACCCAACAATAAAGGGATATATGGATGCTGCCGTATCCAAGGCACGCGAGCAAGGATATGTTGAAACAATAATGCAACGACGACGGTATTTGAAAGACATTAATTCTGCCAATGCTGTAGTACGTGGGTTTGCTGAGCGAAATGCAGTCAATGCACCCATTCAAGGGTCTGCAGCGGATATTATTAAAATGGCAATGATTGGAGTTGATGGCGCAATGAAAGAAGCAAAAATGAAGTCAAAAATGCTACTTCAAGTGCATGATGAATTGGTTTTTGATGTGCATGTTTCAGAAATTGATCAGCTTCAAAAATTAGTCAAAGACGAAATGGAGTCTGCTGTGGAATTGGTCGTTCCAATGGAGGTTGAAATGGAAGTTGCTGACAATTGGCTTGAGGCACATTAACCTATTCGGCTTCTTGCTCCGGCTTCCATTTTTGGGACTTAAGTAATTCATCAAATAAGACCTCAAGCTGAAGAATTGCAGGCGGGAAATCCGCACGTCTATAAACTGATTTACTCACTCCATTCAAGACCAATGTTGTTGTAGCTGATGGCACGTCTGTGATTGGAGCATCATAACTCTCTTTCATATCCATGAAGCCCGTTCTGTGTGCTCGAATTTCAAAATTTCGAATTTGTGCTGCGGATATTTTGGAAGTAAAACTACCAATTTGATCAATGAATCGAATGCCTTCTAACTCCACGAATCCGTCGTTGTAAATTACCATTTTATAGACAGGACACGTTCCATAGCATGCTGTGCGCTCAATACTTGCGAAAAAGGCTCGTGCAGCAGTATCGCTTTTTTGATTGCTGACTGCATCCGCAGCATCAGTCGAAATCTCAGTTGTAGGTGCTACTTGACTTATTTTTTCATGCGACTTGCACGAAAAAAGGGAACACATAAATGCGACAGCAGCGATTGTAAGACAAGTTGTTTTTTTCATAGTTTGAGTATATAAATATACGGATGAAATAACAAAAAGTTTGCCACTTCTCTCTTTTTGTATATTTAAAACATGAATAAAGGATTAATTTTATTTGGATTGGGGGTACTTTTCTCATGCGGAGAACAAAGTGAAAAAGAAAATTCATCAGTTCCAGTGGAGAACAATTCTACTTTTGAGATGCGTTTGGACTTAAATCAAGCGGAACGAATTGTTCAACTGCCATTGCATTGTATTGATGTAGAATTCCCAAATAAGTTGAATCAAACCATAGACGGTCCAATTGATTTACAGACCCCTTCTGCACTCCATCCGGCCTTCTACGGGTGTTTTGATTGGCACTCTGCTGTTCACGGACACTGGTCCCTTGTTCGTTTGGCCAAAACATACCCAAAACTTAGCGATCGATCGAAAATTATTTCGGCTTTATCTCGTCATCTTACAAAAGAGAATATTGTCAAGGAAATCAATTATTTTGAGCACAAATATGCGGGTAGCTTTGAGCGTATGTATGGCTGGGCATGGTTGCTCAAGTTGGCTGAAGAGTTGCATCATTGGAGTCAACCTGAGGCAAGAATTTTAGAACAGAATTTACAACCGCTGACGGATTTAATTGCGCAGAAGGCAATCGAATTTTTGCCCAAACTACAGTATCCAATTCGAGTTGGGACTCATACGAATACTGCATTTGCTATGACATTGGCTTTTGATTATGCTGTTTCATTAGGAAATGACAATTTGAAAAAGGCAATTGTTCAACGTGCGAAAGATTTCTTTTTAGAGGATAAAAATGGTCCATTATCATGGGAGCCAAGTGGATATGATTTTTTATCTCCTTGCCTTGAGGAAGCTGATATTATGCGACGTGTGCTGTCCAAAGAAGAGTTTAAAAAATGGTTAGTGGACTTTTTACCACAGCTTGTAAGAGAGGAGTTTGTTATGGAGCCGGGGATTGTCTCTGATAGAACGGATGGGCATCTTGTGCATTTGGATGGTTTGAATTATAGCCGTGCCTGGTGTTTGTTTGGGATTGTCGAAACCCTCCCGGAATATACTCATTTGATCAAAATTGCCAATGCCCATATAAAAAGTGCATTGCCCAATCTAACAGATGGCAATTATGAGGGGGGACATTGGCTCGCTAGTTTCGCTTTGTTGGCGTTAAGTGAATAGATTTGTTGAAGACCGTTGGTTGATTAGTCGTATTTAACCGACCATCCGCGGTTGTGTAAAACGTTTTGAAGTGTTGCGAGTTCACGAGCGCTGTGAAGCGCATTTTGAATACGATTCAATGTAATTGTACTTCCATCAATAGTATATTCAAGCTCAAATGGCAACTCAAATGCAGTGCTTCCATCAGTGAGTTCTGAGTGGGCAATCCATTGACGTATTAAATTGATCGATTCATTGTCACTTAATTTAAAATCAGTCGAACGGATAGAACAGAAAAAATCAATCGATTTTATTGCACGGGTCAAAAGGACATTGAGTCTTTTACGTCCATTAGTCGTATTCATTGGTCCAAAGCGCATATGAAATTCACCGTCTGCGTTTTTACCATATCCAAAGCTGATAAATAAGCGGTCACATTCGTCTCCTTGTACATTTTCTAAGGTCTTAAAAAAGGCCTGATTCTTTTCAAGTTTTTTGGTTAAATTTTGCTGCATTTCATTTGACATTGTATTCCAGATACAATTCAATTGTTCTTCGGAAAATGCAACGATTCCGATACTTTCACCTGAATTAAGGAATGGTTCAGTTCGAGCGATTAATGCCTCTGCTTCAATTGCATTTTTTCGATCAATAAAGCGTCCTTCTACAAAATGGTGGGACAGTGCTGATGATCCATCTGTTGAGGGGAATGCTTTAAGTCGTCCACCATAGAAATGCCTGTTTGAGAACGCAATGAGTTGCGGATTTTCACTTCTGTAGTGGTGCTGCAGTTCGACACGCTTCCAGTAATAATTTGCCTGATGCAGCAAGTCTTGAGTTTCATTTGTTCCAGTTTTGAAGTACCTTGAAGGCCCCATTTGGTGCTCGTCTCCTGCCACGATGATGCGTTCGCCTCGATGGATTGTTCCTAGGGCATTTTGAAGCGGTATTTGACTTGCTTCGTCAAAGATTGCGATATCAAACAGCGCCTTTTCCATTGGGAAGCACTTCGATATTTGTGTTGGATTGCTCAGCCAAATGGGTTTAAGAAGTTGAATCCATTCTCGAGCATCAGAAGTAAATAATTCGCGCATTGACGGGTGACTTCTCGTTTTTGAAAACTCCTTAACGAGGATGGCTTTTCCTCGTCTTAAACGTACTTTTCGAGCCTTATCTTGGGGGCTTAATTTTCGTGCTGGCGTTGTCAATAATGTATGAAACTCTTTATATGATTCTGCAATCAAATTGATAATTGAACGTGAGAAATGTGAAGCTTCGTAATCCTGAGCATTTATGATGTCGTCGACTTTTGCACCGATATTATTTATTTCGAATTTTGAAAAAGTAGGGAAACGATCTTTAAATTGAATCCAATGACTGTTCAATAACTCACCTTCCAAGACGTCCAATTCTAAATTTCTTCCCATCGCCTTCAAGTCACTTTCATTGAGCATAAGGATGTATTTTTTGTACTCAAGGAGTAAAGGGAAATTTGTTTTCAATTCGTTCAAATAAGCAATGAAATTCAGATTTTTTTCGAAATTGAAATGTGCACTTAATCCTGTATGTAATTTAGAAAGAAGTGTATGACTTGCGGTAAGTCGCAGTCGGTTGTCACTTGGGATTTCATGTAATTGTTTCCATTGATCTGCGTTGTAAAGTGACAAGGTCTGATGAATCAATGGGACTTCTACTTCGGGGGAATCAACCCCTATTTCGCAAAATTCAACCTTAATTTGAGTTAAAGATTCACTTTTTGCAATTTTTTTGAGTCTTTCGTCGAGTGCATTTATTGCACTTGAAATAGGCAAATTGGAAAGTGCTTTCCACCGTTTTTTTGTTTTTCGTTTTTCAAAATAGCCTCCTGATTGCATGCTTTTTTTCAATGCAATTGACTCCATTTTGGAGGGAGGGGTTTTCCACTCTGTTTGGTCATGTTTACTTGATTCAGCAATTGCTTTCAGGTAGTTTTTCCGCAATCGTAAAAAGCGTTGTTGTGCTTTGGAGTTGGGTTTAAAAACAGGAGCATATTTTTTATAGAGGTCGTTTTCATAGATTTGACAACTGGCTGCTTTTCGAATAAGATCAGAAAAGTCAGCCCAAGAATTCAATACAAAGTCAGCATCCAATTCGTTCAGAGTGTTTAGCCATTCGTCGATCTTTTGGTCGAATGCTCCGAAATCATTTGAATCTACACTGTCTTTTTTTATTCGACTTACAATTCCGTTTAATTGGTTTTCATACAACTTTTTTAGGGCAGGTTTTACTTTAATAAAATGGGCAATAGTTGGAACCGCACTTGCGTATGAATAGGCACTTAAGTTGGTGCCTTCAGTCATTGATTTAAAGTTATGAAATGAAACCCCTCCAATAAGATCATCTTGTGCCAACAGGTCTAGGGTCATTTGCAGGTTTGCCTCGTATTGTTCTGATAGTCGAAAGTTGTTGTCAAGTTGCTGTTCAGAGTAATTTTCAAAGAAATCCCATGTTCTTTTCAAATCCATTAAAAAATGGTGACTCAAACGGTCAGATGATGCGATAAAGCACAGTTTGTCGAGGCCAAATTTACTTAGTTTTTTTTGAAGGACTTCGAGTGCAACATGTTTTTCAGAAACAATGACTATTGTTTTGTCGGCCGCAAGGCCTTTACCTATTAAATTTGATAGCACTTGTGATTTCCCTGTACCTGGCGGACCTTGGATAATTGTATTTTGATTATTCACATGTGTGAAGACCTTTTCATGGTCGACATCTGCGGGAAAGATCAAATCATTTGGGAGAGCGATTTTTTTTGGATTTTCATGTGTTACCGAACCAAACAACTCATTGATATTCGAAGAAGTGGTTTCAATTTCAAGCAATTCTTCCAATTCTTTTACGATTTCAAATCGATGGTGGTGAAAATTGCCGACTATTGTTGCATCGTCTGTTTGAAGTTGGTTCTTTTGTAAATGTTCAATTAGACTCCTGATTTTTTGCTCTGTGTCTTGTTCTGTAAAATTGTTTTTTGTTTCATCCCAAGGGATTTCTTGTTCTTCCAAAAAACCTTTCAGAAAGGGGTTCATAAAGCTTACTTCATTGATGGGATTCAATGTAAGTTTCTGTTGCAGCTTATTGACCGAGTATTCAATCGGAATAAGCCATATGGGAGAGGTGACGGTTTTGCTTCCGTGAATGAGTTGCACTGTATATTTTGCAATGCAAAGTGAATTTACACCAGTTTCTTTCCTCGTAGTTTCTGTTTCTCGCAGTATTGCTTTAGGGAACTTTTGTAACTCAAAAGACATTGATTCTGGAGCAAATATCAGCTTTGAATTTGTATTACTTACATTTACGAGCACATCATTTCCGTTGAATTGACTGCTTTCGATAAGTAGTTCTTGAATGCTATTTTTAATAGGGTGTCGCAAGATTATAAATGTAATGAACTTGAGCAAAAATCAATTAAGAATAAAGCGTAAGATATCCACAGTTCCTTTATATTTTCATGGGAGAGAGCGAATAATTGACGATTCGATGGAGTGAACAATCAAATTCATTAAATTTACGTTTTGGTTGGTTTCGTTTAAGATGAGGTTAGGAACAACAGATTGAGCAGGAGATGTATTAAAAGGCACTCTTGTACTGTGATTCTCTATCATTGTAGAACATTAAAAACAAGAAAATGAATTATAGCAAGTTTGCAGTAATTGGAGTTGGACGGTACGGATCTACTATCGCTCGAGGGTTGGCAGAAAAAGGGGCTCAGGTATTTGCCTTTGATCCAGACGAAGAAAGAATTGAGGGAATCAAAGACGATGTTGCATTTGCAGTAACTCTTGACGCAACAGACATTCGCGCTTTACGCACCCAGAATTTACAAGAATTGGATGGAGCAGTTGTTGCCATTGGCGAGAATTTTGAAGCTACAGTTTTGACTTGTGTTCATTTAATTGATGTGGGAGTAGAGCGAATTATTGCCCGTGCCAGTGGTGCACATCAGCGGTTGATCTTAGAAAAGATAGGAATTAAAGAAATATTAACTCCTGAAAACGAGGTTGCCTATGTTGTAAGAGAAAAACTCCTAAATCCGAACATTCTTTCGTTTTTACAGTTGCCTGATGATCACGAAATTGCTGAGATTCGTGCCCCAAAAGGGGTTGTTGGAAGAACAATTGATGAGGTTGGTTTTAGGAACAAGTATGAAATGACTTTGATTACGATAAAACGGGCGTATGAAATCACAAAAAACGGAAAAGACTTAACGGAGGACCACATTATAGGGGTACCTAAAAGTGAGACTCCAATTAAAGAAAAAGACACTCTCGTGGTATTTGGTGCGGCAAAAAGTGTTGAGCGATTTATAGAAATTAATGAAGCTTTATAGTCCGAAAGCATTCATTTTGATAGAATCACCAAAAGAACTGCTCAGTTATTGAGCGGTTTTTTTGTTTTTAAAAGAAACAAGAAAAAAGTTATGATATATATTGTTACAGGAGTTTCAAGAGGACTTGGAAAAGCAATAGCTGAGTGTTTTTTAAAGGATGGGCACAAGGTAATTGGTGTTGGTCGCAGTCACTCAATTGATCATGAAAATTTCAGATTTCAAAAATGTGATTTTTCTGACCGTAGAGGGGTGGAACAATGCATGAAAAACGAAGATTTCACATCCCCAGTAACCCTCATAAATAATGCGGGAATCCTCGGTGAAATTGGCCGAATATCTCAAAAAGAAACATTTGACTTGCCCCATGTATTGGATGTAAATGTGAATGCTCCTTTTCAATTGATTGCTAATGTATACGGTAATATGCGTAAGAAATCTGACTTCACATTGGTCAATATTAGTTCTGGTGCTGCAAATAGAGCGATTCCGTCCTGGGCTTCCTATTGCGCCTCAAAGTCAGCATTGAATATGTTAACTGAAGCATTTTATCTCGAAGAACATGAGTTGGGGAATACGATTAGAGCGTATGCGTTGTCTCCCGGAGTGATTGATACCGATATGCAGGGTCAAATTAGGGCAGCATCTCCCAACGTATTTTCATCAGTTGAAAAGTTTAAAAGCTTGCGGGAAGATGGCATGCTTGTTAGTGCTGAAGAAGCCGCAATCCGATTAAAAATACTTTTGGAACAGCCTTTTGACGGGACAGTCTTCCACGATTTGAGGATGCTTAAATGATTGAATAGTTGTAGACTAGGGATTTTAGGACGAAATGACGTTTCATCTAAATATTTGTTTTTCCTATATTGGAACCGTATCTTTATAATCTAGATTTTGTTAAACTGTTATTTAGATTATGAAAAAAATAATACTCTCCATTTTGGGATTGGCCCTTGTGCCACTGGTCTCAATTGCTCAATCACAAAATTCTGCGTTTGACCCGGGAAATACACGCCCTGGGGAGTCAGTCGAATATTGTTTGACGCACAAAAAGTACGCTGAGATGTTGCAAAACCCGAGCGCCGTGCAGTCACTCGCCGAAGATCAATTGATCAGCGCTGCGGAATCACAAGAGCCACAGCTTGAAGGGGTTACTTACTATATACCCGTTGTTTTTCATTTGTTGCACAACAATGGAGTGGAGAAAATTTCTGAAGACCAAATTCTTGATGCTTTTGCAATATTGAATCGAGACTATGATTTACAGAATACAGATGCAAACAGTGTTGCAAATGCTTTCAATGCCTCAAATCCTTTGGCAACAACAATTCCTGCAGATGTTGATATCGAGTTTGTTTTGGCAACCAAAGCTCCGAATGGAACATGTTTTTCTGGAATAACCAGAACTCAGAGTTCTTTGACCACTGTAACAAGTAGTCAACAAGGAGGCGACCAAGTCAATGCAATCAGAACCGGAAACGATATTTATCAAGGGGAGTGGCCAGGGAATAAGTACCTGAACATTTTTATCTGTGAAGATATTGGAGGTGCTGCAGGTTATACCTACAAACCATCCAATTGGATTGGCACTGGTATGGGCAATGGTATTTGGGTGCGCCACGATTATGTTGGTTCAATTGGAACGTCAAGTGGATCTTCAAGCCGCACATTGACGCATGAAGTTGGTCATTGGCTCAATTTGGATCACTTGTGGGGAGGGACAAACAACCCTGCCGAGCCTCAAAATTGTAACTCGGATGATGCAGTAAGTGACACACCAGACTGTCTAGGACTTACTTCTTGTAACCTAAATTCCAATACGTGCAATGGCGACAATTCCTACTGGGGGTTTGATCAAATTGACAACACGGAAAATTACATGGAGTATTCGTATTGTTCAAAAATGTTCACCCCTGGTCAGGTCACTCGAATGAGAAATGCTTTAAATTCATCCGTAGGTGGGCGTAACAATGTGAAATCGGCTTCAAATCTTGCTGCAACCGGAGCAGATGGAAATACATATTTGTGTAAAGCTGATTTTGAGGCAAATAAATTTACAGTGTGTGTTGGAGAAACAATCGACTTCACTGATTTATCATACAATGAAGTTACAGGATGGAGTTGGTCTTTTCCTGGAGGTACGCCAAGTACTTCAGCAGTACAAAACCCAACGATTACCTACAATACACCCGGAGTGTATGAAGTTACCCTTGATGCGACCGATGGAAGTACAAATGATTCTGAAGTGAAGTCGGCATATATCAGAGTTTTACCAGCACCTGCATCAATTCCTTTTTTGGAAACATTTGAAACACTTGCAACACTCTCAAATATTACGGAATGGGAGGTTATTGATTATGGAAACAATGCAGAATTTGAATTAACGACTTCTGCAGGTCACACAGGTTCGAACAGCGCGAAACTTTTAAATTACGGACAAGCAGCTGGAAACTTCGATGAGTTGGTTTCGTCAACGGTTGATCTCTCCAGTATTACCTCTAATCCAGGTGTTACTTTGTCATTTCGTTATGCCTATAGCAAGCGACAATCGGGGAATGACGAATGGTTGAGGGTATTCATATCGAAAGATTGTGGTGACTCGTGGGCGCAGCGTAAGACAATTCATGGTAGTGCTCTTGGGTCGAATATATCAAATACAAATTGGACGCCATCGGAGTCGGATTGGGTAACGATCCACATGACAAATGTTACATCAGCCTATTGGACAAGCAACTTCAAGTACAAATTCCAATTTGAATCTGATGGAGGAAATAATTTTTACTTAGATGACATTAATATTTATCCAGGATCGCCTTCTGATGATCTTATACTCGGGGTTGATGAGCGTGCTGGTCTTGGTCATTTAACACTTTTCCCGAATCCAGTTGAGGATGAGTTAAACGTAAGGTTTGATTTAAACAATGCACAACAGGTCGAATTTTTGGTGCAAGATATCGCAGGGAAAGTTGTTCAATCGAGATATGTGCAAGGACAGACAGGTGCGAACTTGGTTGTTCTCGGGACAGAAGGAATTTCTTCAGGAATGTATTTTTTACAAATTCGTTCTGGAGGGACTCAACAGTCGATTCAGTTTGTCGTGAAATAACGGGATATTGAGAAATCAAAAAGGATATCGATACGGTATCCTTTTTTTAATTTATTATGCTATGAAAAAAACGCTCATTTTATGTTTGGTTTTTTTGACTGCCGGAGCTTCTTTTGCGCAGCAAAACAACTGGTGCATGACAGACGTCATGCTTCAAAGACAAATTGATCAGAATCCCATGCTGGCCGAGATCCTACATCAAAACAGAATGCAGGCAGCAACACAGCAGGATGCGTCTAACTTGGGTGCAAAAATGACGCAACTTACCATACCTTGCGTCGTTCACATTATTCATGATAATGGTTTTGGCAATATCAGTGATGCTCAGATTTATAGTGGTCTTCAAATTTTAAATGAGGGTTACAATCGATTAAATCCCGATACAGTAAACACGAGGAGTTCCTCTGATGCTCCTTTCGCTCAGATTGCCGGTGCAATGAATATTGACTTTAAGCTAGCGAAAATTGATCCAAATGGAAATTGTACGAACGGAATTGTTCGTGTAAATGCACCAAATTTAACTTACGATGCTGGTGATGAGTGCAAGTACTCAGTGAATGGAGGGTCTGACGGTTGGCCGCCCAATAAATACTTTAATATATGGGTAGTAAATAGCATCAATAGTGCTGGTGCAACTGGGACCATTGCAGGCTATGCGTATTATCCTGATGGAGGGCCGTCTGATTTTTATGGAATTCTTATGGATGATGATTATTTTGGGTCAATTGGAACGGCTTCATCTTCAGATGGAGATGTTTTGACTCACGAAATGGGTCATGCACTTGGCTTGCCTCATATCTTTTCTGATGGATGTCAAACGGGAGATTGTTTTTCAGAAGGTGACTACTCTTGCGATACGCCTCCTCAATTGGAACCAAACTGGGGCTGTTCACCAACGTGGAATTCGTGTACTAATGTTCCATTGAATGACCCGTATGGATTTGATGTCATGGATCAAATTGAAAACTACATGAGCTACAACTCCTGCCAGAATATGTTTTCAGCCGATCAGGTTAATTTGATGGAAAACAATTGTGCGAACATTCCGTTTTTGACGAATTTGACAAGTGCTGCGAATGCTATCGCAACAGGAGTAAATAATCCAGACGTTCTTTGTGCTGCGGCATTCGATTGTTACAAACGTGTATTGTGTACAGGCTCCGAAGTAGAGTTTCTTGATTTTAGCCACATGAATCCTATTGGTTGGACGTGGTCTGTATCTCCAGGCGCAGAGGGGATCGACTATACATTTGTAAACGGAACCGATGCAAGTTCTCAAAATCCAACGATTCAATTTATCACGAGTGGGTTTTATGCGATTGGGCTCACAGCGACAGACGGACAAAATTCAAATACAGAAGTTAAACAAAATTACATCCAAGTTTTACCTCAAAATGGAGGGCTTCCATATTATGAAGGATTTGAATTGTATACAGGTCTTACACCTGATGACTATTGGTTGATTGACAATCCAGAAAACAATGCGCAATTCAACATTACTCAGAATGCCTCTTATACAGGGAATAAATCGATACGGTTGATCAATTTTGGACAAAATGGTCAGAATACGGATGAATTGATTTCTTCTCAAGTTGATCTTTCTGGGGTTGATCCGAACACCTCTATTACGCTTAGCTTTAGATATGCGTACCGCAAGCGATTGGCCAATAATGATGAATGGTTGAAAGTATTTTTAACAAAAGATTGTGCTGAGAATTGGGTACAAAGAAAAACACTGCACGGCAATGCCCTGTCACCATTTACCGCGGGACTTTCTTGGGCACCATCATCACAAGAGGATTGGACGACGGTTCATATGACCAATGTTACACCATCGTTTTATGTGCCTAATTTCCGATTTAAGTTTGAATTTGAAAGTGATGAAGGAAATAACTTTTACCTTGATGATATTAATATTTATGCAGGGGCACCTTCAGACGATTTAGTGAATGGTATAGAGGAAGCAGAAGTTATTAGTGCACTATCTTTGTATCCAAATCCGGCGGATGAAGAATTGACGGTTGAGTTTAGGATGAATGTTTCGCAACAGGCAGATATTTCTATTATGGACCTTTCGGGGAAACAGTTGCAGAGAACGCGTGTTCTTGCAAGTGAGGGCAGCAACAAGGTCTTCATCGGGACATCGGAACTGTCTTCAGGATTCTACCTTATTAAAATTTCTATAGGAGACATTCAAAGAATCGCACAAATCGCTATACAATAGACTTGAAAGGCCTTTGTCTTTTTATTTTGATAAAAGGCAAGCTTTGAGGTTATCAAGGGAGGGTTGGTGCAGTGTTTTATCAACGTGTATCCCTCTGTTTAGAAGTGCTTTTTCAGTAGATGATCCCCAGGCAATCGTACGTATATTTTTTGGGAGCTTGTTGCGCATGAAAAATCCTGTAACATTGGAGGGGCTGGTAAAAACATAAGTAGTGCAGGGTTCGATTCCACATGCATTAATGGTTGTTTTATAGGTTTCTATTTCTAGTTTTTGTGCAGGCTCAAACAGGGATGAGATGGTTTTGATTGAGATGTTGGAATGAGGGAATAGCACTTTCTGTTTTCCACACCACGCCTTAAATTCCTTTCCTACTAAATCGATGGGCCCGGCTCCCTCGAAGTCAACATTATATCCGAGTTTTCGGATGAAGTCTCCAGTAGCTGGACCAATACAAGCAATTTTTACCGATGTAGGAATTTTCTTTTGATCATCGAAATAGTGCACAGCTCGTGGACTTCCAAAAAAGACGACTTCAAATGAATCGTTGATCGAAATCTTCGAAGAGGAGAAAGTTAAGAAGCTGTGCGGTAAAATTTCGATTCCTTTGGAATGAAGCACGTTTTTCAATGCTGATACTTCTGTTGCACTTTTTGATATGAATATTCGCTCAGTCAAGAACTGATCTTTGTTTTAAGTCATTAATTACTTCTCTTGCTTGTGTTTCAAAGTCAGTCACGTTATATTTCAGCGCATGGCATGGTCTGTCAATAGTTTCGGCATAAGAAACATACAATTCATTCATCTCATTGCAATAGACGCCAAGGGGCAACTGACAGCCTCCGTCGAGTAGATTCAGGACGTTGCGTTCTAAATTAATTCGCTTTTGGACATCAGGGAAATTCATTTTTTGTAAAATGTCATTTAATTCTTGATCACTTTCGCGAATTTGAAGACCTAAGACTCCTTGAGCAGGAGCAGGGACAAATTCAGCCGGATTCAGAACGATTTCAACGAATTCTGAAAGGTCAGTTTCTAGCCTATCGACACCAGCTTTGGCGAGCAGTATCGCATTATAATCGCCTTGTCTTAGTTTGTTGATTCGGGTGGGAACATTTCCGCGCAAATCATTAATGACAACATCGCTGCGATATTTTAACATTTGTGATTTTCGCCGAGCAGAAGAGGTGCCGACAATGGCTCCTTTTTTGAGCCCCCACTTTTGAGAGTTGTCAATAGAATTTTTGTTTATAAGAAGGATGTCAGCTGGGTTCGCACGATCTGAAACAGAGGAAATAATAAGTCCTTCGGGAGGGTTTGTCTCCAGATCTTTGTGCGAATGAACCGCAAGATCAATTTCTTTTGTGAGAAGTGCATCTTCAATTTCTTTTGTGAAGAATCCTTTCCCTTCTAACTTGTCGAAACTGAGATTTTGAATTTTATCTCCCTTTGTTTTGATGATGTTTAATTCAACACTGCATCCCAACCGCTCAAGCCCAGACTTTACGAAATGGGCTTGCCAAAGGGCAAGGTCACTTCCACGTGAACCGATTATCACATGTTTCATTAGGTGCGTTTTTTAAGGAGTATTTCTTTGGCCATAATCATAGGCATACTCATGTATTTTTTTTCCATATAGCCTATGATTTTATCTACTACCTCTCTTGATCCCTCATCAAGTTCACTCAACTCGTTTTTGAATACCTCGTTAATAGCTGTGGACTTAATTTCTTTCACTTTATTTGGAACTGCGCGCATTGCCAGCTCAACCGATCGTATTTGTTCAATATGTTTGAATTCATACATTGCATCGGAAATAATTTCTTCGACATGTTGAATTTCCTTCGAGCGTGCTTTTAAGTTTTCGTTAGAAATTTTTTGCAATACTTCCACAGAAATATGGCAGACATTGTGGTTTTGTATAATTTCAGGCGACAAATCTTGTGGGATTGCAATGTCAATTACAACTTTGCGACTTGCTTCACCTTGAAGCAAACTGTCATATATTTCAGGAGTTAGAATATGGTTTTCAGAACCAGTACATGTGATTAAAATATCAAATCCTCCTTTGAATGTTTTTAGAGTATCGAGCGCATGAGCAGAACCATTGAGGTCTTCAGCTAGTTTTTCTGCTTTGGATAGTGTTCGGTTAAACACATTGAAATTTGTGAAGCCATGTTTTCGCAAGAAACGACTCATATTGTTGTTTGTGACTCCCGCGCCGACAATTAAAATTCGTGAGTCTAGAGGCACATCCATATCTCTAAGTTTGTGATATGCCAACGAAACGACAGAAACAGGACGCTTTGCAATGTTTGTATTTGTATATACCTTTTTTGCCGTTTCTATAGTGTGTCGTATGATGATACGGATTAAATCACCTGTTAACCCCATTTTGAGGCAACTTTCATAGGCGCTCCGCACTTGAGTAATGATTTCGCGTTCACCTACAATCATTGAATCAACAGATGATGCTACCGAAAGTTGATGTTCAACAGCGGTGAGACCAGAAAAAATACTAGCATTTGTTGCAAACGAATGACGCTCAGTCTCCAATAAATTGGGGTAGAGTGAGTGAAAGAATTTTTGCAAGAATTTAGTGTCGACTTTATCTGTTGTGGTAAAGGTGAATTCTACGCGATTGCAGGTAGAAAGAAACATCAACTCACCAAAATTCATAGTAGACTTGAACTTGGTCAATCTATCTTCCTGTAAGTCGGGCTCAATATGCAAATCACCGATTTCACTGACAGGTAAATTTCGGTGCGTAAACGCCAGTATATATAGGTTGGTTAAACCGGTTTCTTTATTCACGGGACAAAGATGCGCAGTAAAGCTATTTTGAATGTCATATATTTGTCATAAACACCTATTTATACTTAATCTAAATAGCATGCAATCCCTTTGTGCTAATATAGTTTGGAGTTTTTATAACACAGGCAAATTTAGAATTTGGGTCTTAATAGATGTTGTTTTTTCTATTGTGATTTTTTGAATATCATTTTCGACCGGATTGAAATAAATAAAATTAGGTTATGATCCATAGAATGAGCAAAAAAAAGTGAAAATTGTGGTTTCCGTGCTCCTAGTCTTCTTAGCTTTGATTAGATTTAAGGATTACATATGTCGAAACTTTACATCGTACCAACGCCAATAGGTAATTTAGAAGATATAACGCTCCGGTCAATTCGTACTTTAAAGGAAACAGAATTGATTTTTGCTGAGGATACACGCGTTACAAAAAAACTATTGTCACACCTTGATATTCAAAAGCCAGTTCATCCATTTCATGCACACAATGAGCACAAATCTTTGAATAGTGCGATTGATAAAATTAAGGCGAACAGTCATACGGTTCTTGTATCAGACGCTGGAACCCCTGGGATTTCTGATCCCGGGTTTTTATTGATTCGTGAGTGCATTACTAAGGGGATTGACATTGAATGCTTACCTGGGCCTGCAGCTGTAATTCCGGCAATTGTTGGAAGTGGATTTCCATGTGATCGTTTTGTTTTTGAAGGGTTTTTGCCTCATAAAAAAGGACGTCAAACGAGATTGCTGGCTATTGCGGAAGAAGTCCGAACGACCGTACTTTATGAATCACCGCATCGATTGGTAAAATGCCTTGGACAGATCGAGGAGTTTATGGGAAAAGATAGACAGATATGTGTGGCACGAGAATTGACCAAACTATACGAAGAGTTCCGACGTGGTTCGGCTTCAGAGGTAAAAGCCTATTATGAAGCGCACCCACCGAAAGGGGAAATAGTAATTATAATTGAAGGAGTACAAACAAAAAAAGTAAAAAATGAGAAAACAGTTTAAATTGGCTTTGGCCTTGGTAATTTGCATCACAGGGTCGTCTGTAATAGCACAGGATGATTATGTTATTGAGTTTACACAAACGATGCAAACCGATGATGCCACAATACAAGAAACCCTGAATATGATGGGAGAGATGACAACGACTTGGTTCATTAAAGGATCAAAGTTTAGAAGTGAAACAGTTGCAGGAATGGCTGGTACTACAACGGTAATTTATGATGGGGATTCGAAAGACCTTCTTATGTTAATGCAAAATTCATTTGCGGGGAATTCTTATATGATGAAGAAAGATACGGCAGAAGTAAGTCCAGACATCATTGTCAAGAGGACAAAAGAGAAGAAAGAAATATTGGGGTACAACTGTGTAAAGTACGTTGTTACAGACGCTGAAGGAAATGAAACCATCTTGTATACAACCAAAGAGATTGAAAATCCATTCAAAAGTCAGTTTGGTGACAGTGTAAAAGGCGCTGCACTTTTATCGGTAGCTGAGTCTAATGTGATGGGGACAAAAATGAAAGTTATCATGACGGCAAAAAAAGTGAAAAAGAAATCCATTTCAGATAAGAAGTTTTCTTTAGAAGTACCTGAAGGGTACACCGAAATGAACATGCAGAATTAGTCCAACAATGAGTTGTGCAGTAACATGAAGAGTGAAGCATTTTTTTTAGTGAACAAAGGAGATGCAAATCAGGCATTTGATTTGCGTCCCTTTGAGTTTCAAGATCCGAAAGGCCAAGAGGTTTTGATTGAAGTAGAGGCATTTGGTTTGAATTATGCCGACGTGATGGCCAGACGAGGATTGTATCGGGAGGCTCCACCAATGCCCTGTGTGGTGGGTTACGAGGTAGTAGGCACGGTTCATTCTGTTGGGTCGAGCGCGAATCAAGGCTTGCTTGGAAAGCGCGTTATCGCTTTTTGTCGCTTTGGAGGGTATGCCAAACACGTTGTCACAGATGACTTTGCCGTTGTTGAAGTTGCAGATCAACCCGCTGCTGAATTGTTGGCTCTTTGTACACAGGCTGTTACCGCCTATTACATGGCCGATTACCTTGCTCCAATTCATAAAACGGATACTGTTCTGGTTCATGCGGCAGCAGGAGGAGTAGGTACAATTCTAATACAATTGGCAAAACTGAAAGGCGCGAAAGTTATTGCAAAAGTAGGACATTCAGATAAAGAAGAACTCGTAAAAAAACTCGGTGCAGATGTTGTGGTGAACTACCGCACCTCAGATTATGCGCTACAGGTAGCTCAATCAATTGACGGAGAAAGAATCGATGTTATTTTTAATCCTGTTGCAGGCTCGACATTTAAAAAAGATATGGCCCTGCTTAGTTCTGGAGGGCGAATGGTATTGTTTGGAGCATCTGAACTTTTACGGGGCAAATGGGGCTTTTTTTCCAAATTGAATTTTATTCGAAAAATGGGATTGGTTTTGCCGATTGGTCTTATGATGCGGTCAAAAAATATTTTAGGAGTGAACATGTTAAAATTGGCAGACAATCGGCCTGAAACGATGTCGATATGCCTTAGAAATGTTGTTTCCTTGTATTCAGCAGGTAAGATTACCCCATATGTTGGAGGGGTGTATTCTGCAGGTCAATTGGCAGAAGCACATGCTGCGCTAGAGGGAGGCAGAACGAAAGGAAAGCTTTGTGTCAATTGGTAGGTGATGTTACGAAGAAAACTAAAATGGTACGCGCTTTTTGAGCGAGAGGAGGACTTTTTTCATCTTTTTTCGGACAAATCGACCGTTGTTTTTAATGCTGTCATTGGACAGGTACTTCTCGTTAAGAGCCAAGATGAATTCCATGCATTCAAAAACAAATGCCCCCATCAGAATAAGCCGTTAAATAATTGTTCGATAGAAGAAAATCATATTGTTTGTCCGTTTCACCGCTATCACTTTTCAGTTGACACGGGACAGGGACATGGAACGTATTTGCACAAATACGAGCTTCGATTTACGAATGGTATCGTAGAGATAGGAAAGGAAGTATGGAAATGGTTTTAGTCTTCTGTAGCTTCAACATCATTCGTGGGTTCATTACTTGTTGAATGTCGAAAGCCATCAAAATCTTGAATTTCTGTATTCTCGAGCATCCGCTTTTTGTATTCTTGAACTTTCTCAGGATCTGATGTTTTGACAAGAGGCACAGTATGGAACAACACATCTGTGACCTTTTCTCCACGATTTAAAATCAATGCAATCATCATTATTATACTCGTAATCAAAATAGGATATAGGAGTAATCCTGTGTCAAAACTTTCAATTTGAACACTCTCATTTTTCGCCAAAACAAAAAACAAAAGCACTGTAATCAAACCTCTTGGTGCAATAAACAATTCAGGGAACAAATGCTCTCGGGCAATGATGCGAAGAATAGCGAATCGGACTGCAAATAGAATCCCTACAATGGCGAAGCTATTGATTGCAACTTCAAGATTACCGAGTGAACTCAGTGTAATACTTAAGCCAAAGATGACGAAGAAAAACGTTCGAATTAGGAAAGCCGACTCCAATGTTAAGTTGTGAAAATCGTGAAGTATTGGCTTCACTTTTTCTTTGTCAAAGTACTTTTTTAGGAAGCCTTGAAAGAAGATATCTGTATTGTTGAGAACCAGTCCAAAAGTCAAAATAATAAGGAGCGAAGAAAGGTGGAAGTATTTACCGACAGCAAAGAGCAGAAGAAGCACAGCAATGATCAAGAAAAGCTTTACCTGCATCTGAAGCCGTTGGAATAAGAAAACCATTCCATAGGCAACAGCAATCGATAGGACAGCCGTTCCAAGTACATTTAAACCAATTTCTAGTGCAATTGAACCATCACCGGCATGACCGTCAGCTCCAAGCATGAAGTAAAAGACCATAATTCCCAGTATGTCAGAAAAGGTACTTTCGTAGACCATAAATTCCTTTTTTTTCCCTGTTAATCCTCCAACACTCGGAATAATTATTGCACTACTCATAATGCTCAAAGGGATCGAATACACCAATACGGTATACAAGTCTGCACTCGGGAAGATATAACTGAAGAACCCTCCTAGAGCAAACATGGAAGCCCCAATTCCCAGTGAAGCAGTTAAAAATGATTTGAAAATCATCACAGCTTTCTCTTTTTCCAACTTTAAATCCAAAGCGGCTTCTAGTACAATCATTACCAGCCCTACGTTCCCAAGAATTTCTAGGATTGAATCTACACGGAGGTCATGATCAAATATATTGAACCGACTTAATCCCGCTTTGATTCCCATTCCAAGAAGAATTAACATTAAAACAGATGGGATATTTGTTTTTTTAGAGATGATATTGAAAAAAAAGCTGAGAATAATAATTCCAGCGAATGCCATGATGAGTAAATACGTATTCATTTGCGAATTAATTGATGCGACAAAATACTAGTTTTTTTTGTGAATAGTTGTCTACTCGAACTAATAATCGTAATATTGCGATATATAAATCTTAAGATGGGAGTTACAAAAACAGAAAATTATACGGAAGCGCAGGTTGAACTTTCGAAAATGATAAAGGTTTTGGGTCATCCTGCTCGAATTGCAATATTGCAGTCTATAATAAAAGCAAACAGTTGTATATGTGGTGATTTGGCGACAGAAATTGGGTTGGCACAATCTACTATTTCGCAGCATTTGAAAGAATTAAAATCTGTAAGATTGATTCAAGGAACAATTGAAGGAACAAGTATGTGTTATTGTATCAATCAAGAAAATTGGCACAAATTAAAAAACGAACTATTGGTATTATTTAATTCAGCAAACATTGACGAGAGTGCTTGTTGTTAAAACTAGAAGAATGAAAACAGCGGAAGAGATAAAAACTTCAGTTAGAGAAAAGTATTCACAAATTGCGCTTCAAACGAAAGAAGAAAATGCAGGATCATGCTGTGGAATTGACTCCAATTGTGGTGTAGATTATACTATTTTTTCAGAGGATTATACTGAGTTAGAAGGGTATAGTGCGGATGCAGATCTAAGCTTAGGATGTGGTTTACCAACAGAGTTTGCTCAGATAAAATCGGGAGATACTGTTCTTGATTTGGGTTCAGGTGCGGGAAATGACTGCTTTGTTGCTCGTGCTATTGCCGGGGAAACGGGAAAAGTTCTTGGATTGGACTTTACGGAAATGATGATTACGAAGGCAAGAGAGAATGCGGAAAAACTTGGATTCAATAATGTTGAATTTAGACAGGGAGATATTGAAAACATGCCGATTGGGGGCAATACTATTGATGTTGTTGTGAGCAATTGTGTGCTTAATTTGGTGCCCAACAAGAGGAAAGCGTTTCTTGAAACAATGCGTGTGTTAAAACCTGGGGGGCACTTTAGTGTTTCTGATGTTGTTTTAAAAGGGGAATTGCCAGAAGGCTTGAAAAATGATGCAGAAATGTATGCGGGGTGTGTTTCTGGAGCGATTCAACGTAGTGATTACATTAACATTATCAGGGAGACCGGATTTGACGCAATAGCAATTCAAAAAGAGAGACCTGTTATACTCCCAGATGAAATTTTGAAAAACTACCTGTCTGATCAAGAGATTCAGCAATATAAAGGAGGAGAATTTGGTATTTATAGTGTAACGGTTTATGGAAAAAAGCCAAGCAATTGTGCGCCTGGATCAGTGTGCTGCTAAACGGAGTTTATGAGTAAAAATATATTGATACTATGCACTGGGAATAGTTGTAGAAGTCAGATTGCAGATGGTTATTTGAGCGCTTTTTCTCCGATTGGAACAACGGTATATAGCGCTGGTGTTGAGACCCATGGAGTGAATCCATTGGCGATACGGACAATGGCTGAAGATGGGATTGATCTCTCGAGCCATACTTCCAATCATGTCGATGAGTATAGCGGCATTGAATTTGACTATATCATTACTGTTTGTGATCATGCAAAGGAGCGCTGTCCGTATTTTCCATCCAAAGCACTTCGATTTCACAAAAATTTTCCAGATCCAGCTAAAGCAAAAGGTTCAGATGATGAGATTAGCGCCCATTTTTCTGAAGTCCGTGATTTGATTAAACGGTATTGTAAAGAATTTATTTCTGCCTACCTATGAAGCGTTATGTCGCCGAATCAATCGCTACGTTTTTTCTTATTTTCTGTGGAACAGGAGCAATGGTTATTAACACAGAAACTGGAGTTATTACCCATACTGGAGTATCTGCGGCATGGGGTTTGATTGTGATGATCATGATATTTACTTTTGGTAGAATTTCAGGCGCACACATGAATCCGGCTGTGACTGTCTCTCTTGCATTGGTTAAATTGCATCCAAATAGGGAAATTGTTCCATATCTATTTGCTCAATTAATTGGAGCATTTGCTGCAAGTTTGTCATTGCAGCAACTGTTCCCTGATAATGAGTTATTGGGAGCGTCATTACCTCAAGGATCTGAAATGCAGTCTTTCATTTTGGAGTTCATTCTTACATTCATGTTAATGATTGTAATATTGATGACCTCACAAGGCAGAAAATTTGAACAGTATTTTGCTCCTGTCGCTATTGGAGCAACAATAGGCTTAGAGGCCTTGTATGCTGGCCCAATTTCGAATGCTAGTATGAATCCATTTCGGAGTTTAGCTCCTGCGGTAGTATCTGGGCATATAGAACATTTGTGGCTTTACCTTATCTCTACAACACTTGGTGCTTTAGCCGCTGGATTTTATTGGTTGTGGCAACGAGAGGAATGAAATAATTAACGTAATATTGCATTACAAAGACATTATTTAACAATAAACATATGGCTGAGACACGCACAGATTTAGGGATTGAGGCAATTTTGTCTCAATTGGGAATTGAAAAAAACAACAATGGTGCTTCTACAGGTGGACATTGGTTTAACACAAGAGGAGAAGTAATTGAATCGATATCTCCAGTTGACGGGAGTATTATCGCAACAGTAAATGCTGCAACTGAGGCAGATTATGAGGCCGTTATCTTAAAGGCCCAAGAAGGGTTTAAAGAGTGGCGAAAATGGACGGCTCCATCAAGAGGTGAGGTTGTGCGTCAATTGGCAACAAAGTTACGTGAATATAAAGCACCTTTAGGAAAGCTTGTTTCTTATGAAATGGGGAAGTCATACCAAGAAGGGTTGGGAGAAGTTCAAGAGATGATTGATATCTGTGATTTTGCAGTAGGTCTTTCACGTCAACTTCACGGATTAACGATGCATTCTGAACGTCCAGGTCATAGGATGTATGAGCAATATCATCCACTAGGAATCGTTGGAATTATCTCAGCATTTAATTTCCCTGTGGCTGTTTGGAATTGGAATACTGCACTTGCATGGGTTTGTGGTGATGTTTGTGTTTGGAAACCCTCTGAAAAAGCACCGATTACAGCAATCGCTTGTCAAGAGATTACAAAGGAAGTTTTTGATGCCAATGGAGTTCCCGAGGGAGTCTCTGGTTTGGTAATTGGTGGAGCTGATTTGGGCGTTTTAATGTCGAATGACAAAAGAGTACCTTTGGTTTCTGCAACAGGTTCAACGCGCATGGGTAAAGCTGTAGGTGCAGCTGTAGGCGCGCGACTCGGGAAGTCATTATTGGAACTTGGGGGAAACAACGCAATTATTATTACACCAACTGCTGATTTAAAAATTGTATTGCCAGGAGCTGTTTTTGGTGCTGTTGGAACAGGTGGGCAACGTTGTACATCAACGAGAAGATTAATAATCCATGAAGATGTATACGACACATTTGTTAATGCCATCGTGAATGCATATGGGCAATTGAAAGTTGGGAATCCATTGGATGAAAGCAATCATGTTGGCCCATTAATCGACCATGACGCTGTTAATGCTTATCTGAAAGCACTTGAAGATGCGAAAGCTGAAGGAGGAACTATTTTAGTTGAAGGAGGTGTCTATGAGGGCAAAGGATACGAGTCTGGATGCTACGTGAAACCGGCAATTGTAGAAGCTAAGAATTCATTTAAGATTGTACAGCACGAAACATTTGCTCCAATCCTATACATCATGAAGTATTCAGGAGATGTATCGAATGCAATTGCAATTCAAAACGATGTGCCTCAAGGACTTTCCTCTGCAATTATGACCAACAGCATTAAAGAATCTGAAGCATTTTTATCTGCCCAAGGATCTGATTGTGGAATTGCTAATGTAAATATTGGAACATCTGGTGCTGAAATTGGTGGAGCGTTTGGTGGTGAAAAAGAAACTGGTGGAGGTCGTGAGTCTGGCTCTGATGCTTGGAAAGTATATATGAGAAGACAAACAAATACAATCAACTATACAGATGATTTGCCTTTAGCGCAAGGAATTAAATTTGAATTGTAACCACTTGTGTTTTTAAAAACGCGTCCAACTGAGTAAGAATACAAAATCCGCTTTGTTTACCGAAGCGGATTTTTTGATTTAAAAAGGGCGTTTTGATATCGTGTTCAATTCAGGAAGGTTTCAACCCATCTTTAATGTACCTTTGTCGCAAACATAATTTAATCATTTTGGGAAACTTTGCAGATTTAGGAATTCGGCATGGGTTCGAAAAGAGCCTTTTAGAAATGAATATCATCGAACCCACAGATATTCAAAAAAAAGTGATTCCTGCACTTATTGAGAAACCAAACGACATTGTTGCTCAAGCCCAAACAGGAACAGGTAAAACTGCGGCTTACGGATTGCCTTTGCTGGAAATGATGAATTCTGGAAATCCAAAAGTCCAAGGATTAGTTCTCTGTCCGACACGTGAACTGGGTCAGCAGGTCGCAAAGCAACTTTTCAAATTCACGAAGTATGGAGATAAAATTTTTACTGAGGCTGTATATGGAGGTGAGAAAATTGACCGTCAGATTGCATCCTTGAAACGCCCGACGCAAATTATTGTTGCTACTCCTGGACGTTTAATTGATCTTGTTCAACGAGGTGCTGTGGATTTATCAGAGGTAAACACTGTGGTATTGGATGAGGCGGATGAAATGTTGAGTATGGGATTTAAAAGTCAATTGGATCAAATTCTTATAGGATTGAGTTCCGTCAAATACAAATGGCTTTTTTCCGCGACGATGCCCGCAGGTGTTAAGGACATCGTTAATGTGCACATGTCGAAACATGCCCATCGCATGGAGGTGAGTCGTGATAATGTGGTCAATAAGAAAATTAGACACGAATATCTTGTATGCGAAGAGGGAGACAAACTTTGGGTGCTTTCGCAGTTTTTAAAGTCAGCACAAAAGAAAAGAGGAGTTATTTTTTGTAGAACAAAGTCAGCAACTCAGAAATTAGCAAAACAACTCATTGCTAAAAATATTACAACGGATGCAATACATGGCGATCTTCTACAAAAAGAACGGGAAAAAGTAATGCGCGCATTCAAAAATGAATCACTTCAAGTGCTGGTGGCTACTGATGTTGCGGCACGTGGAATTGATATCGCAGGGTTGTCGTTTGTTGTTCATTATCAATTGCCCGAGAGTGACGAATATTATACCCACCGTAGTGGACGGACTGCTCGTGCAGGAAAAGATGGAGTTTCATTGGTGATTGCGACGACGGCAGATGTGAAGACGATCAGAAATTACGAACGGACGCTTGGAATAAAGTTTGTTCAATTGCGAGAGAAGAAATAATCTTATTGTTTTAGTTTTCGAGTTATGAAGTTTGGGGTTTCTTTCATTGTACTTACTCTTATTACATTAAGCAACTGCAAAGAAGATGTTTCTAAAGACACGCACTCCACTTTACAGGGGAGTTCCGAAGAAACCGAGAAAAGCTGTTGTATTACATCGATGACTTTTCAGATGGGTGGCAACATCCGTACTTTAGAATTCTATTACGACAACAAAGAGTTGAAGAGGGTTGAGACTTTTGAAAATGGGAAGAATCAAAACTCAACTATGGTTTTTCGACACAATCAGCAAGGTTTATTGCAGTCCTTTTTCTCAGGCAGCAGTATTGTAAAGTATGTATACGATGACCATGACAGGGTCGTTCTTATCAATGGAGAGCGCCGATTAAATACAACTGCGTGTTTTTATGATTCTTTGGGGAGAATGAACAAACAGGTAACTTCAGTTGGTGGAGATCCTGTTTCCACCCGCATGTATTTCTATGATCCAAAAGGGCAACCAAACAAGGTGTATTCATATAATCAATTTGGAGTATTGACAACGATATATGAGTTGTCTTATGATGATAAAATCAATCCGTTAAGGAATAAAGGAGTCTTTCTAAATAATATGGAGATGATGTTTGGTTATCCAGTTGGTAATCAATACCACAATGTTGTTGCATTTCGAAAAATAGAAAAAAAGGAATCTGGCGACGTTGTAGAAAAAAACACGTTGTTGTATGCATACAATGATGAAGGCTACCCCGTTCGTATTCTTCGAATGCGAAATGGGAAACCAACCGAGATGCACTTGTCCTATCTTTGCAATTAGGATAGATTAGCTTCTAATTGATCAAAAATTGTGAACTCCCTTAGGGGGAACGAAGCACCTACATTTCACGTTAGCTTTTGGAACGAATAATCGAAACAAAGTGCGTATTTTTGCACTATGGCTGGTGTTTATGTTCATATTCCATTTTGCAAACAAAAGTGTACATACTGTGATTTTCACTTCAGCACCTCTTTTGAGAATTACCGCCAAAAAATGATTGATGCTATGGTCTCTGAAATTGAGTCTCAAGTTGATTATTTGGTGGGCAAAGAGGTGAATACAATTTATTTTGGGGGAGGAACACCTAGTCTTTTGACGCGCATTGAGCTGTATCGAATTATGGATAGCATTAGTAAAAACTTTACGATTCCTCATGATGCAGAAATTAGCTTAGAAGCAAATCCAGACGATATTGATGCACAAACGTTGGAGGATTGGAAATCCGTAGGAGTAAATCGACTGAGTGTAGGCCTGCAATCCTTTAAGCAAGAAGATTTGGATTGGATGAATCGGGCGCATTCAAGAGATGAGGCGCTTGTCTGCATTGATCTCATTCAAAGTGCTGGAATTGAAAACATCACTGTTGATTTAATGTATGGTCTGCCCAATTTATCAATAGATGAATGGAAATCCCATGTGCAAACAGTGATTGGATTTAACATTCCTCATATCTCGGCTTATTGCTTGACAATTGAAGATAAAACGGCCCTGGAAACCATGGTTCGGAGGGGTAAGGTTGTGCCTGCGAACGAAGATCAGCAATCGGAGCAGTTTGAACTTCTCGTTGAGTTGCTGCTTGAGAATGGTTTCGAGCATTATGAAATCTCTAATTTTGGAAAAAAAGGATTTGAATCAAAACACAATTCCAATTATTGGAAAGGAGAATGGTATCTTGGAATTGGTCCATCCGCCCATTCCTTTAACGGTATTTCGCGTTCTTGGAATATCGCGAACAATAAGCAGTACATTAAGGCAATTGAAAAAGGGCAAGAGTTCAGCGAATTGGAAGTGCTTACTAAAGAGGATCGATTCAATGAATGTGTGTTGACGGGGCTTCGCACTTCTTCAGGTCTATCCTTAGAAAGACTGCAATCAATTACAGATGTTCCCAGCGAATTTCATACAAATTGCGAAGACTTTATGGCAAAAAAATGGATGCAATCAAGGGAGGGAGTTCTGACCCTTACCAGAGAAGGCAGACTTCGGGCAGACTATATTGCATCAGCATTGTTTGTTCTGAAGTAAATTCAATCTTTATCTTATTTTTGTTCACATCAAATCGCTCAGATGAACAAAATTATTTCACTTTTATTGATACTCTGCTCATTTTCTTCAATAGCGCAAGATTCAATAAATTCCCCAAAAAAGGCAATCGACCATACGGACTTCAACCTCTGGAAGACAATAGATAACGTTCAAATATCCAATGATGGCTCGTACATTGCTTATGATGTTCGCCCAAAAAAAGGAGACAGCTATCTTTTTATTTACAATACAGAAACGCAGCAATTGGACTCAATTGAACGTGGATCCGACCCTGTTTTTTCAGGAGGGAGCGGTTACTTGGCATTTACCATACAGCCAGGCTACGATACACTTCGTACCTGCGAGTTGAAAAAAATCAACAAATCAAAATGGCCAAAAGATTCGTTAGGGATTTACCTTTTTGCAGCAGACTCACTAATTAAGTATCCAAAATCGTTGTCTTTTCAATTGAGCGAAGAAAACGATTGGGGTGCATTTATGTTCCGTCATAACAAGATCTATACCCCAAAAAAAAGAAGGCCACTGCTGAAAAAAAATCGGGAGAAAGTGTACCCTTCAAAGGGGCATGCACTCTTCATTTACAACCCGGTAACAGGGGTGAAATCAGAACATAAAAATATCAAAAATTACAAGTTGTCTGAGTCTGGCAAACAAGTGGCCATGACCGTACATCGCAAATACAAACTTGACTCCATTCAGCTGCACGTTTTTAATACGACATCTCAGCAATTGTGGACTGCAGATCAGCAATATACAAGTGTCGATAAATTTGCGTGGCAAAAAGATGATGCTTTGGCTTATTTGAGATCTTCTGATACGAGTAAAATAAAAGGCTATGATCTGGTTGTTTTTAAGCCAATCAGTCAGATTGAGGAAGTTATTGTTGATAGCAATGAAGCATTTATTTCATCAGGTCATACTGTTTCTATTGATTACACTCCAAGGTTTACTGAAGATGGCTCCATTCTTTACTTTGGTGTCTCTGAACTCAAGCAACAGGACCCGCGTGATACGCTGTTGGAATCTGAGAAAGTAAAAGTGGATGTTTGGCACCACAAAGATAAAAGGTTACAGCCTCAGCAGATAAAAGAGTTGACACGTGATGAGAAGCGTTCATCTTTGTATGTATACCATATGAGTCAGGGCAGAAGCGTTCAAATATCTAATGATACTATTCGTGCCCGAGCCAATGTGCAACTCAAAGGGAAGTACATTGAAGGGTACTGCAATGAGTCGTATGTCCACACCTACAATTGGGTTGCCCCAAGACCCGCAGATTACTATCGAATTAATGTGGAGACCGGCAAATCGAATTTACTTGCCGAGGCCATACCATTTGGACTTGATCTTGCTCCATCTGGAAAGACATTTGTATATTTTAACAAGGAGGATCAAGCATATTACATTAAGGATATCGAATTGGGGAAGAGCACATGTTTGACATGCGACGCAAGTGATGCAATTTGGACACGCGATATGAATGGACAGCCTATGGATGCCTATCCAATGGGGGTTCAAGGCTGGAATAGAGATGAGTCAAAAGTATACCTTCAGTCGCGATATGATCTTTGGGAATATGATTTCACTACAAACGAAATTTCAAATATTACAAAGGGCAGCACCGATGACAAGATTCGTATTCGCCCAATTTATTGGTCGTATGACAGTGTATATTTTGAGCATGAAAATATTTATTTCAGAGGGTTTAATGAAAAAACGAAAGGAACTCACCTTTATGATTGCACAAATGATGGTGGTGAATGGAATATCATGGAGACCGGTTATTTTGATGAGAGCGTGCTTGGGATTGTTCGATCAAAAAACCAAAAACGGCATGTTTTTCGCTCAATGACGTTTCAAAAGTACCCAGACTTGTATACCTATACCGATACAATTCAGAACTTAGAGCAGGTTTCAAATGTGAATCCACATCAAAATGAATACAATTGGGGAACAGTTGAACTTACAAAATGGAAAAGCTATAAAGGGGTAGAATTAGAAGGATTAATTTACAAGCCTGAAAACTTTGATCCGAAGAAGTCATATCCAATGATCTCTTATTTTTACGAATTAAATTCAGACAATTTACACCGTTATTGGGCACCTAAACCAACCCGAGCTGCATTGGTTTATTCAATTGCTGAATATGTTTCTTCGGGTTATATTGTTTTTGTTCCAGACGTTCGCTACGAACCGGGTCACCCTGCAAAGTCTGCATTCGATTGTATTGAGAGTGGAACAGACCATTTATTGCGTTTGTATCCCAATATTGATTCAACAAAAATGGCCCTTCAAGGACAGTCTTGGGGAGGCTATCAAACGGCACAGCTTGTTACAATGACCAAAAGATATGCTGCTGCAATGGCTGGAGCACCCGTAACAAATATGTTTTCTGCATATGGTGGAATTCGATGGGGTAGTGGTTTGAACCGACAGTTTCAGTACGAGAGAACTCAAAGTCGAATTGGGTATACAATTTGGGCTCGTCCAGATTTATATATTGAGAATTCGCCTCAATTCCACTTGCCAAATGTAGAGACACCATTATTAATTATGCACAATGATGGAGATGGGGCTGTTCCTTGGTATCAAGGGATAGAACTTTTTACAGGTCTAAAACGCTTGAATAAAGAAGTATGGATGCTCAATTATAATGATGACGGCCATAACCTAAGGAGGTATGCGAATCAGATTGATTTGAGCATTCGAATGCGTCAATTCTTTGACCATTATTTGATGGACAAAGAAGCACCAAAATGGTTGAAAGAGGGAATTCCAGCAATAAAAAAGGGTAAAGAACTTCGATACTAAACTCATTCACGGGAAAGAAATAAATATATTCGAATTAATACGACGTAAAATATGCGAGAGGAAATACCCAAGACTGGCTGGCAAGGACTGACTAGTCATTGGAAAAATGATATTATTGCAGCTGTTAGTGTGTCACTTGTAGCACTTCCTTTATCACTTGCAATAGCTGTGGCGATAGGAATCCCTCCAATAGCAGGTCTAATTACAGCCTTCGTTGGAGGGGTTGTGACTACGTTTTTCCGTAGCAGCAAATTGGCAATTAATGGTCCAGCTGCTGGATTAATTGGTGTAGTTCTTGCAGCAATTCTTTCTTTTCAAGATGAAAGCACCAGTGCAATTCAAGCGTATCAATATGTATTGGCTGCGATCATTGTTGCCGGAGGACTTCAAGTTTTGATTGGACTTCTCAAATGGGGGAGAATTGCAGATATTTTTCCGACTACTGTGATTCATGGAATTTTAGCATCAATCGGAATTATAATATTTGCGAAGCAGATGCATGTCGCAATGGGCACAACATCTACCGCAGAAAATACAGTTGGGATTTTGAAGGATATTATCTATAAGTTGCCAGAGATCAACCCATATATTGCCATAATTTCAGGGATTGGACTGGTGCTTTTGATCTTCCATGCTAGAATTAGTTACAAAGTCTTTCATTTTATCCCGGCTCCGGTTTGGGTGTTGGCTGTTTCAGTTCCAATAGTGCTTTTATATGGTCATTTGGATTCGGAAGGGACAATGATTTTTGGATCGGCTTTCACGCAGCCAGAGAATTATCTGATTGATGTAGAAAGTAATTGGATGGACAACCTCCCGTTTCCAGATTTTTCAAAAGTACATACGTTTAGCTTCTGGGCTGCTGTTGTTTCAATCAATTTACTTTCGACAGTAATTACTTTGGCAGGAGCAAAAGCGGTAGATGCACTCGATCCATACAAGCGCACAACGAACATGAATCGAGATTTGGTAGGTGTCGGTTTAAGTAGTATGGTTTCTGGAGCACTTGGTGGACTACCAGTAATCACGGTGATTGTCCGAAGCACTGTAAATGTGCACAATAAGGCCAAAACGAAATGGTCCAATTTCTTTCATGGATTGTTTATTGCTCTTTTTGTACTCTTTTTGATTCCAGTGATTCAATTATTCCCAAAAGCGGCATTGGCTGCAGTACTTGTTTTTACGGGAATTAAATTGGCTTCTCCCAGAAAGTTTGTTGAAATCTACAAACAAGGACTTGAACAATTGGTCTTTTTGATTTCAACGGTAGTAATTACTCTCTATAAAGATCCACTTATTGGTTTGCTTGGTGGAATGGCAATAACTTTGGTTGCTCACCTACTTATTTCGCGGGTTTCAATACCTCAATTTATTCAAATGGTTGTAAATTCGGGTACCAGATTGAGAGAGAATCAAGATGGTTCATATACACTTAAAGTAAAAGGAGTGGCGAATTTTTTATCCATGCTCCGTTTAAAAGGTTTGCTTGAAACAGTCCCCGCAGCGACAAACTTACAGGTGGATTTATCAAGAACTCGATTGGTAGACTTGACATTTCAGGAGAAGCTCATTGAATTTAGAAGAGAGCATCGTTTGACAGGAGGGAAGGTGCAAATTGTTGGTTTAACACAGCACGTCGCAGCTTCAAATCACAAATTGGCTTTAAAAAGTTTGATTCTTCCAAATTACCAAAAAGCGTCTCCGCGACAACAACGGATTAAAAAAATTGCAGCAAACAATGGGTGGATGTATACCCAAGAGGAACAGGTGGATTCTATCGAATTGTTGGAGTTTGATTTTTTCCGATCTCGACCAATAGAATACAAAATGAATGTTATTGGTGGCGAATTTGAGGGGTCGAATGTTGATTGGGAGATTAGCGATATTACATTTGATGAAGGCGCAATGCTCTCGAAAGAGGTTTATAAAACAACAGTACAGTTGGTGCACCTCAACAGAGAAATACCAAGTTTTGTATTGGAGCAAGAAGGAATATTTGATAAAATTTTCGACCGTGTATTGTCTATAAACTCGCAAGACATTGACTTCGTCTCCCATCCGATATTCTCCAAGAAATTAAAGTTGACGGGAGAAGATGAGCAGGCGGTTAGAGGTCTTTTTACCTCGGAACTAATTGAGTTTTTAGAGAGTGAGGAAATATATCACATTGAATGTAATGGAAATGCATTGATCATTTTTAAATCTCTAAGAATTTCAAATACTGGAGAAATTAAGAATATGGTCCGCTTTACCAAAGAATTTGTTAATCATTTGGGAGAATGACACTTAAAATTTCTTCACTGTTTATTGCACTTGTGATAGGTTATATGAGCCTAACCCCAACAACTTCTATTTCCATAGGAAACGATAAATTAGGACATTTCTTGGCATATGCTGTTTTGATGACAAATGTGGGATTACTCACATTCAAACGCAACTTACTTTTTCGAGTTGGAATTGGATTTTCTTTGGCGTATGGACTTCTCATGGAACTTGGTCAGTGTTTTGTTCCAGGGCGGACTTTTTCTGTTTATGATTTACTGGCCAATGCAATTGGCGTATTGATCGGTGTGCTTGTGTTGACTTTATTTGGTGATGGGATTCTTAAATTACTGAAGGCAGCCCGTATAATTTAGGTATTTTTATAGTTCAATTTTGACATATGGAAAAACTTCAGAATTTCATTAATGGTAAGTATTGCGATCCGATTGAAGGAAAATATATTGACAATTATGAACCGGCATCTGGGCAAGTATACAGCAGTATACCGGATTCGGGAGCACAAGATGTGACATTAGCTGTTGCTGCTGCTGAGAAGGCATTTCCTATTTGGTCAAAAATGAGTGTTCAGGATCGTAGTGGTGTATTGATTCGGCTCTCTGAAGGAATAGCGGAACGCATGGATGAATTTGTTGCTGCAGAGTCAAAAGACAATGGGAAACCACTTGCACTGGCAGGGCATGTTGATATCCCAAGAGCGGTCTCCAATTTTCATTTCTTTGCAACTGCAATTTTGCATTATGCATCAGAGTCGCACAATATGGAAGGGGTAGGCGTCAATTACACATTGAGAAAACCACTTGGAATTGTAGGTTGTATTTCTCCATGGAATTTGCCTTTGTATTTATTTTCATGGAAGATTGCTCCGGCATTAGCTGCTGGTAATTGTGTTATTGCAAAGCCTTCGGAGGTTACACCTTATACCGCGTATTTATTGGGAAAAGTTGCAAAGGATGCCGGGATGCCTGATGGGGTTTTAAATATTCTTCATGGACAAGGAGGAAATGTTGGAGATGCAATTGTGAAGCACCCCAAGATCAAAGCGATCTCTTTTACGGGAGGAACATCTACGGGCGAATATATTGCAAGAACTGCTGCTCCAATGTTTAAAAAGTTGTCTTTGGAACTTGGCGGTAAAAACCCAAATATTATTTATGCTGATTGCGATTTTAAAGAAATGATGAGTACGACTTTAAGATCATCATTTGCAAACCAAGGTCAAATTTGTTTGTGTGGCTCTCGGATTTTTATTGAACGCTCAATTTATGATACGTTCAAAGAAGAATTTGTAAGGCGAGTAGAAGCAACGGTTGTTGGACATCCGAACAATTCGGAGTCAAAGTTAGGAGCAATCGTTTCGAAACAGCACATGGAAAAAGTACTGTCTTATGTTGAATTGGCAAAGAAAGAGGGAGGAACTGTCCTTACGGGAGGAGAGCGAGCTATTGTTGAAGGATATGAAGAGGGGTATTATATGCGTCCTACAGTGATTGAAGGTTTGCCATTTGATTGCAGAACCAATCAAGAAGAAATTTTTGGACCTGTCGTAACGATAACACCTTTTGATTCAGAGGAGGAGGTTTTGATGATGGCAAATTCGACCCAGTATGGCTTAAGCGCGACACTTTGGACGTCAGATTTGAAGCGGGCTCACCGTATGGCAGATCAATTGCACGCAGGTATTGTTTGGGTCAATGCTTGGTTGGTGCGAGACTTGAGAACTCCTTTTGGAGGTGTAAAAGCATCAGGTGTCGGGCGTGAGGGAGGTTGGGAGGCTTTGCGTTTCTTTACTGAACCCAAAAATGTTTTTATAAAGTATTAATTATTAAAAATAGAGACAAAAAGAGAGGTGAATGAATTCACCTCTCTTTTTATTTTGTATGCGGGGGAAACTACATCCAGGTTACAGCTCCATTTTTTACGTCATACATTGCTCCGACAATTTTCAACTCTCCATTACTTTCATCAATCGCTTTCTTGATAGCAGGGCTTTCATCAAGAATTTTAGCAATGGTTATGTGAACATTTTCATCTGCGACATGCTGAATAAATTCGCCATTTGAGGAAGTATGATCTCCAGGATAATTATTCGCCACAGATTGAGCTGTAGCAGCAAGATTTTCAGAAGCCATTGTGATTAAATTCTGTGCTAAATCTGGTTTCTCTCCTTCAGGTTTATACAAAAAGTCACATGTTCCTTTTACTGCTCCACACTGCGTGTGTCCCAGGACAACGATTAATTTTACGCCCGCATTTAGTACCGCAAACTCCATACTTCCAATAATATCAGTATTTGCGAAGTTTCCTGCAACGCGCGCACTAAATATATCTCCAACGCCTTGATCGAAAAGATATTCAGCAGTTACACGTGAGTCGATACAATTCAAGACAACAGAATGGGGGAATTGTCCCTCAGCTCCTGTGATTGCGACTTGTTGCGTTAAGTCGCGGTGCAAACGTTCATTTTTTATGAATCTTGAATTTCCTTCCTTTAACAACTGCAGCGCTTTGTCAGCAGTCATAGTTGCTTGTGTTTCCTTTGTTTGAGTCATTATTCTATGGTGTTAAGTTGTTCAACGTTAATAATAGTCAAGTTAATTCGCTTTTCTGTTACTGTATAATTCTGAAATTCTTTAAGAATTTCAAGTGCATCATGATCGATAAATTTACAATTGGACCCATCGAGTTCTATATTTGATTCTTCTTCAATAGAATCGAGAAGGTCGAAGATGCTTGCTTTGTTTAAAAATGTGAGCTCCTCAGGCAGTTTGATTTTTAAGGACCTGTGGCCTTCCTCCATATGCTCCTCAGCGATGTAGTCGTTTTTATAATTTCTCCTTAAAATAAAGAAGATTGCAAATACAACTCCTATAGCAATACCGGCCAATAAGTTGGTAAGTAAAACACCAACAATTGTTGCAATGAAAGGCAAGAACTGTTCTAGCCCTTGCTTGAAGAGTGTTCTGTACAGTTTGATGTTTGATAATTTATATCCAATCATTAAAAGCACCGCCGCCAAAGAAGCCATTGGTATTTTATTGAGAAGATTTGGTATGAACAGTATTGCAGAGACCAAGAGTATTCCATGCAATATAGCAGACAGTTTTGATTTTGCTCCCGTATTGATGTTGGCAGAACTTCGGACGATTACCTGTGTAATTGGAAGTCCTCCTAGCATCCCTGATACAATATTTCCTGCACCTTGAGCTTTGAGTTCTCTATTTGTTGGAGTATGATGTTTCTCCGGATCCAACTTATCAGTTGCCTCAACACTCAGAAGTGTTTCTAAACTGCCAACGATTGCTATGGTTATAGCGATAGCGTATACATTCCAGTTTTTTAATGCGCCGAAATCTGGTGTGGTAAGGTAGTGGGTAAAATCTTCAAAAGAAGCAATCACGGGCAATTGAACGAGTTGCTTGTCTTTAATGACCCATTCACCGCCTATACCGATAAAGTATTCGTTCAATAAAATTCCGATTACCACAACAAAAAGGGCTCCCGGAAGGATTTTGAACAGTCCAAACTTTTTCATGAATTTTTGCTCAAAGAGAATCAAAATCAACAGTGAAATCACACTGATTGTTAATGCCGCTGGATGAATACTCTCCAACATATATCCGAGATCAGAGAATGTATTGTGTCCGTTCATTTGGTTGAGAGCTTCATCTCCCATAAAATCTTCATCGTAACCGAAGAAGTGCGGAATCTCTTTTAGGATAAGTGTTAGACCAATTGCGGCGAGCATTCCTTTAATCACGGAAGAGGGGAAGTATTTACTGAGCACACCGGCTTTGAGAAAACCAGCAATTACTTGAATCACTCCTGCTAAAACGACGGCAGTTAAAAATGCTTCAAAACTACCGAGAGTTAAAATGGCAGCTGTAACGATTGTAATTAATCCAGCTGCTGGACCTGAGACTCCCAAGCGTGAGCCACTTAGGGATCCAACGACAATACCTCCGACAATTCCTGCAATCAATCCAGAGAAGATGTTGGGCATACCATCAATGCCCTGAACGTTTGTTGAGGCAAGTCCGATTCCCAAACACAAAGGGAGTGCTACGAGAAATACAACTAAACTTGCCGGGAGGTCTTGCCTCCAATGTTTAAAAAAAGATTTCATAATTATAATTAAAAATGCTGTCGTGAATTGACAGACTTAAAAACAAATGAGTATCCATTTGGACACTCCGAATATTTGATTTAAGAGCGTCTCCGCGGCGGAGGCGTTAGGACTTCAGGTTGAATGCTCTGAAAGATTCTATTTTTGAAATAATAATTTCGGAGGGGGTTTTTGCCTGCAAAAAGCTCATTTTTATCAAAATGATGGTCGGAGAAGTCACAATTGTGCTGTGTTTTTTTTACATCATCTTCTTCCTCTTCTTCATTCATCGATTCTAACAATTCGTATAGTGTCTCATCTTCATCAAAAGTAATGACAGTAGATGATAGAATTGGAATGACCAACACTACGACTAGAAAAATAGTTTTTGTCAATTTCATGAATTAAAATCGGAGTTAAAAGTATTAAAAAACTGGCAATGCACGGAAGAATTTTATATTATTTAACGATTTCAACACAGACAAATTAATAGTTGTATTTACGGCCTATTTGAATAAGAACCGAACGTTTATTGTAGCAGAATACGCTCAGTTTTTATGATTTCATTGGTTTCTACAGAAACTAAATATACTCCTGACTCTTGCATACCGAGGTCAATTTCTGATTGATGGTGCAGCGCTTCTTGGCGCAAAACAATTCTACCAGACAGATCGCGAACGACAGCTGTGAATTGATCAATACCTTGTGATTCTAAATTTATCTTGAATATTCCATTGGTTGGGTTTGGAACCAATGAAAAATTTAGGTCTTGCACGGATGCAGACAACCCGAGGTTTGCATCGAACCATCGAATAATAACTTCTGCAAAATACACATCGTCAAGATCTAGTATTTCAAGATGATCAGTATTCTCTGGAATGTTCGCCAATTCAATTTGTTGGACAAATTGACGTTCGTATACAGCATCATCACCAACGATGCTCGTACATCCTGTTGAGATTGGAGCATCGGATTCAAATCCGGACATGTCAAATGAAATAAATGTAGTACTTGTGTTCGAGACATTCGCAATTTCAAGATTTTGAATGTCCTTCCAAAGGTTGTATTCCGCTTCCGGGTCGTTTTCGAAAACCCAACAGTTTGTGAATTCATTGGCATCGGAATCATTTGTCCATATATTAATTACTGGATCTTGAGGTGCCTGAGAGCACAGTGTTACGATTCCGCCGTCACAGTCATCTGCTTTTGCTTTCAATTTTGTAACCGTAACGGTATATGAAATTTGTGCGAATAATGTAGAAGGGACAAATCCCAATAGTACTAGTAGTTTTTTCATTTCTCAATCATTTAAGCAGATCACTCAAATTTAAGTATATCTAAATAACTCACAACCCATTTATAAAAATTTACCTAAATCGTTTCCCGTAGTTTAAACAAAATCACTTGCAAATACTTGAAAAAGTCATTTTTGAAAGAGGGACTCGTTTCCGTATATTCGATTAAGTTTCGAAGATCAAAATAAAAATGTTTAACAAAAAGTTGTAAAAGTTAAACAAAATATATACTATTGTTTAATGATTGATCAAAAAGGTTAAACAAAACTATACAATCAACTAATTAATTATCAAATATGAAAACGGCTGTAATTCGGAAAGCACATTTTAATGCGGCACATCGCCTTCACAATGATGACTGGTCCGCTGAAAAAAACAAAGATGTCTTTGGAAAGTGTAACAATCCAAACTACCACGGCCACAATTATGACCTGGAGGTTAAAGTTGTGGGTGAGGTTAATCCGGACACAGGATATGTTATGGACATGAAGATTTTGAAACAATTCATCAAAAGTGAAGTGACTGAAATATACGATCACAAAAATTTAAATCTAGATGTACCTGACTTTAAAACAACCATTCCAACAGCAGAAAATATAGCCCGTGCAATTTACGAAAGGCTGAGAGTACATATTACAGCTCCCCTTGAATTAAAAATTAAATTATATGAAACATCGCGAAATTTTGTTGAATACCCAGCTTAACGGCAAGAATGGAACCAATGGAAAAAATGGGATCAATGTAGATCGAGCATTTCATGATGCCATTGGTGAGCAACATGCATTTACCTCAATTGAAACACCAATGCGGGAGGATGCGTTTCTTATTACCAAAGAAGAAAAAAAACAAATTATTGCAGATTCGTTCGAGAGAATTATGCACACACTTGGCCTCGATATGGAAGATGACTCGTTGCGTGGTACACCATACCGTGTTGCAAAAATGTATGTTGACGAAATTTTCTCAGGCTTGGATACCGCGAATAAGCCTCAAATAGCACTCTTTGAAAATAAGTATGCGTACAAAGAGATGTTGGTTGAGAAAAATATTACTTTTTTCTCCAACTGTGAGCATCATTTTGTTCCTATAATAGGGAAGGCACATTTGGGGTACATTTCTAATGGTAAGGTCATCGGTCTTTCCAAACTCAACCGCATCGTCCAGTATTTTGCAAAACGCCCACAGGTTCAAGAGCGTCTAACGGAACAAATTGCGAGTGAGTTACAAGATATTCTGGGCACTAAGGATGTTGCTATAATTATAGACGCAGAGCATTTGTGTGTTTCTTCTAGAGGTGTACAAGATGTCAATTCATCTACTGTAACGTCATTCTTTGGAGGGCAATTTAATGATGCAGACAAGCGCAAGGAATTTCTTGAATACATAAAATTGTGATTTCTACGAAGTGTTAAAAATAAAACACGTCATTATGGTAAAATTTAAGGTTATTGATCGCGTGGATAGATTGATGTCGGAGTATGTAGAGATTATAGAATCTGCATACCAACTTCACACGGAAAACCGAGAAGAAGCAATGCAAAAGTTAAAAGAAACAGCAAAGCTTGAACGTCAAATTGAAGAATTGAAGCAGGCCAGACTAAATTAGTATCTCTTTTTCATTCGTTGACGGGTGTCCTGCGAATTTCAAAGTCAATGTGCGCCTTCTCACAGGCACGAGACGCGCACTCAGCGTATGTTTTTATGTTTTTGTCTGCCACGGTATCGCCCACATAAAATAGTATCTTTTCAATCTTTTTTTCTTTGATTTGCTTTGCAACAAAACTACTATGAGTTTCTATTTCTTTAGGCATTAACAAATGATTGTAGTCGGGAATTGTCTGATCTGGCCCAATCAATCCATATTTCCCCGAAAAAATCATGAATTTAGAGTGTTCTGATTTTGCCTTTTCTGCCACAGAATTTATTCTTTTACTAATGTATCTCTCTATCGCTCGAATTGGGCTTTTAGCAGGATTCTTTCGCGCTGAGCAATAAGTGCAGAAAACGGTCAGTGGCATAGTACAGCTTTTTTTGTTCGGCTCGTTCTCCCGTTTTCGATAGTGAAAAAATAATGCCCATCAGCCATTTCGTTGAGATCAATTGAGCTGAAGTTTTTTTCAATAGCAGCGGTGTGAAGAATTCTCCCCGAATTGTCGCGAACAATAAGTTCACATTTTTCACTTTGAGCAGAATTCATTGCAATGTATATCGTCCCCGAGCTTGGGTTGGGATAAATGTCAAAATTGAGTAATGCAATTGATTCAATGCCTGCATCCTCAGCTACGCAGAAATTATTTATTTCAGAGTTTCCAAAATTCACATTTTGAAGGTTGTCTAAGACAAATCCGGTTTGAGTTGTAATGGTGTAGTTTCCATCTGTAGCGCATGAAATCTGGGAGGAACCTTCCATGCCATCTCCCCAATCGTCATAGATTATGAAATCGTAACAACCAACGGCCAAACATAGTTTTTTTTCAATAATTGTAATATTTCCAAAACTTCCCGGATTGCTTGATGATGCGGTTTGATTTCCACCAGGCGGAACCAAAGGATTTCCTCCTGAGCCAATGAGTGTTGTGGAACTGTCGTACAATTCCCATGCTGTTTCGTGTCCGAAACAGTCCGTTTCGATTGTAATATAGGTTTCAATCGTAGCATTGTAAACTGTAAATGAAGACGTGATTGAGTCATTACTCGGATTGCTATCATTTGTTCCATTTGGAGTGGAAGTAAATGCGCTAAAGACATGTTGTCCGTTGGTTGTATTTATTGCGGGAAGTAGGATTGACTCTGAACCATTTGGAGGCAGTATGCCTGACCAATTGTAAATCATATTACTTCCATTGTCGATAGTATATGTCACTGTGCATGACGTTAAATCATTGTCTCCCGCATTCCGAATAGATAGTTCTGGAGTAAATGTTGACATACATACATCGCCACTAGGGCTGCTTACATATTCGAGGCTAGCATCATCAAATTGATCTTGTTCATTTGGACCCCACCCATCAAGGACAAGTGCTTGCCCGCATGAATTAGGTGCCAAATAGTCGCTAAGTCCATAGCCCCATGAAACACCAAGTCGTCCAAAATAATCATACAATCCATTTTCTGTTGTTCCAGAGCAATTGGATTGTCCGCCGTATAGTTGTCCAATAATTCTTTTGTTCTGATCAAACAATGGAGCTCCCGATGAACCTCCTTGCGTTGAGCCAAATTCGTATGCGTCGACCCACCAAACTTCAGCTGCTGCAATTGCGCTGTGGTAGATGGTGTCTTGTTCTTGTGAAATTTTCATCAAATCTCCTTGAGGGTGATGGAGGATTGTTGATTGAGGGACAATTGCATTGTCGTTGTGATTCCATCCTGAAAAATAGAGGTTCCAAGCAGCAACATCATTATTAGTTAAATTATCGACCTCCATCAGTAAAAAATCACCTGCTGCACCATTGGTTAAGATTGTAGCACCATTCATCGTTTGATCGTATGGTGGACCTGGATCAATCCCTGTAATTGTATCTGCGCAGACTTCCGTTCCGGGGTTTGCCTTCCAGTTGAAACGGAATGCCCAAGATGAAACACCTCCTGACAAACAATGATTTGCAGAAAGCATTAATGGACGACCGTCCTCGCAGCTGTTGTTAATGAGTGCCCCAGTGCATATTCCATTACCGTTTACAACAATCATCGCGATGGAACGAATTTGATCTTCCCATCCGTTTCCGAGAGGGCATTCAACATCGTAATGACAATCTCCGGCTGAGTTGAGTGATTTTTCAAGATCGTCTTGAATTTTTTGAATACTTCGGTATCCATGGATGACATTAGTAATCGTGAAATCGCCCTTGTTTATTGCTTCAACGGGTTCGTAATATTCGACCACAATATGATTTCCCAGTACCAATTCTGTGCCCAGGATTCCATCTTTACGATTGTTTCTTTCCGTGTAGGCACCTACGCAGTTTGTTTTGTTCTTATCGTATAAATAGAGCGAGGCTCCACTGGGTAGAAATAAATTTTCAAAGATTAAATTTACTGAGAGGGCTTCTGGGCAAACAATCTCAGTTGTCCAAATCCGACTGCCATTTTCTAATGTGGTCCAATCTCCTGTTATTGAGTCTAATTTCATAGCCGTTTTGAAGGAATAACCGAACCGCCATGGGGCTTCCTTCCGCTCATCGTTTATAGCATCTTCTGCTTGTATTAGGTCGAGTGAGAAACCGGGCATAATGTGTTGTTTTGGGTCGGGATTCATTATGGCACTATTCGACCATGATATGGGCCCGCCAGTGTCGGCAGTCTGTCCAAGCGAAATTAATCCAAAGAGAAGACAAAAGAGGAATTGGAGCATGATGTTTTTCATTTCTTTATCGTCTATTTATTTTGGGTGGCTATTTTAGTGAATAGTCCTTCATGAAGGCCATTTACAAGATAAAACGAAGGGATAAAGGACAGGGTTGGCATGATAAAAGTAAGCTGTAAAATTGCTTTCTTGAAATTCCTTTTTGAAAATGCATTCATAACCTATATTTTAGCACGAAGTTTGCTTGTTCGATTGTGCGCAAAATACAAAAACATGACCAAAAAGAGCGTGTTTTCAGATGATTGAAGTGCACAAATGATTAGTTAGGAGTGAAATTGTAAAATTAGAGTGGTGCAATGATAGTAGGAATATGTGGTGGTAGCGGGTCCGGAAAAACAACCTTATTGAAGCGATTGTTCAATGAATTTGAACACCTAAATCCAAGTGTTTTTACAATGGATAATTATTACAAGCCAATTGATGAGCAAGTGAAAGATCAAAAGGGCACTTATAATTTTGATTTGCCAACAGCGCTTGATGAGGAGCTTTTGGTCAATGATCTTAGAAAATTGGTTGCAGGCCATGCAATTGAAGTTAGAGAATACCATTTCAACGCCCCGCCAGATAAAAATGTGTGGATTACTATAAAACCGTCTAAGTTGATTATTGTCGAAGGGTTATTTTTGTTTCACTACGAGCGTGTGCGTGAACTTTTGGACTATACCATTTTTGTAAAGGTAGATCCAGTTGTTCAATTGGACAGAAGACTTTATCGCGATCAAGAAACAAGAGGCTATTCTCGTGAAGCTATTTTGTATCAGTGGGACAATCATGTTGCTCCGTGCTACAAGAATTATTTATTACCTTACGAAGAATGCGCGAACTTTCAGTTTCGAAATGATGTGAATGCAGATTCTGATTTTAGATTGTTGGCTGCTGAGATCTCAAAAGAGATTGATGTTCTTAAGGTATGATCATAAATGGGTTAAAAAAATATTATTTGTTTGTCGCTGCCATTGCAGTATCGGTAACTTTCGCAATCTATTTTTTTCAAGTAACATCAACGGATTACATTTCTTCGGTCGAGAAGTTCAAGGCTAATTTTAATTCGCGTGAGACGCAGTTGGATGATTATCTCGCAATTAAAGCCAATGAAATTGAAGACAATAAAATTCATGATCAATGGACCAGGCCTTCGGACGCATCAAATATCAATATACATGTTTACCGGAATGACTCACTGCTTTTTTGGAATACCAATCAATTGCCAATTATTCGATTTGCCGAAATACATTTTCCGGCGGATGGACTATTAAATCTTCAAAATGGGTGGTATTATTCCAAGACCAAAGTAATTGGAGATTATTTGGTGTGTGCGAGTTTTTTGATTAAGCACGATTATGCCTACGAAAACAAACATCTGAGCAATAATTTTGCTAAAGAACTCAACCTGCCGTTTAAAGCAACGATACTTGAGGACAAGGATCAAGGCTTCGCCATTTATTCCACCAAGAATGAATATATCTGTTCTTTGAAGCCTGATTTACAGCAGGAGGTTGGGCGCAATGAGGGAATTGTTTTGATGGTTTTACTTTTTGTAGCAGTGCTCTTGGGGTTGCTAATTCTTGTCCAAGTTACGCGCTTTTTGCCACAAAAATTTCGGAGTCTCGTTCCTCTTGGTGTGCTCGCACTTCGAATTGCATCAATTCATTTTGAATGGTTTGATTTTATGATCGAAACAGTGGCATTTGATCCTAAATTGTATGCCGTGAATTCGTTGTTCCCGAATTTTTTTGAATACCTATTAAATCTTCTTGTTCTCGTTTATCTTTTGAGTTATCTGGGCAATCAATTGCTGAAATTGAAGCGGAGTGGTGTATCAAAAAGACTTGTATTAATTTTTGCAGTTCTTTCAATTTTACCTTGGGGTGGGTTGATTTATTTGATTGAGGGATTAATTGATGATTCTTCAATTCCAATGGTTATCGATCAGTTGTTTTCGTTGAATGTCTTTTCTGTATTGGCCATGATGAGCTTGGGGATCTTTTTTTATTCGTATTTCCAAACACTCCGTACAATTATTGAGAGTTGTAAATATCAAGGTATATTGGGTTCGCATTTGGCAGTACTTTTCTTTGCCGTTAGTTGTTTTTATTTGTTTTATGAAACAAGCTTCGGACATCAATCGTTGGCTGCAGGGATATTCCCGTTTTTTTTCTACGGCAGCGGCATCTATGTAATTTATCGAATAAAAGGGATCTATCGTATCGGAACAGGAGTCTCTCTTTTGTTTGGTTTTTCTCTTGTTTTGTCATTGACCATTGGTGAGTTTGGTCGGAGAAAAGAGAGAAGAGACATGGAGCTTTACGCGAAACAGCTCGCAACAGAAAAAAACATTGAAACCGAGAAAGAATATTCGAAAATCTCAACGAAGCTTATTGAGGATAAATTTTTAAAGCGATTTATTGCAGCTCCGAGTTTTAAGGCGCTTTCTGATTTTCAGGAAAACCTAGAACGACGATTTTTCAATGGTTTTTGGGAGCAGTATGAGATGAAATTTGCAATTTTTGACGGTAATAAAAGTCCCATTTTTGATCAAAAAACCAATTTTGCACATGGGTACGATCGGTATCAGGAGATTATCGAGCGATCGGGTGTTGTTTCAACCATTAATTCGAGTATATACTATATCGACGATTACCGCGAGCAATATAGTTATGTGATCCGTCAAGAATTACAAGGTGCGGATCCAAGTAAAGCCTATTTGTTTTGTACACTCAAATCAAAAAAGATACCAGAAGAGATTGGGTTCCCGCGACTGTTAATTTCAGGAAAAGCAAATGTATTCGAATCTCTTGAAACCTATTCCATTGCAAAGTACCATAACAACGATTTGGTTACAAAATACGGGGCATTTAATTATCCCTCCTCCTTTCTGAAAATGGAGGCTTCTGGTAATAGCAATTCGTTTAATCATGGGGATTTTAGTCACTATGCAGTAAGTAAGTCATCAGGAGATAAGATTGTGATTTCAAGAAAGGATCCTAATTTCTTGGATTACATTACTTCATTTTCTTATTTGTTTAGTTTCTATGGTTTGTTGTTATTGCCTTTGTTGTTTCGAATGGGCTCTTCAGGGTCTTCTCGTAGAACACTCAATTTGGCAATGAAGATTCAAATTGTTCTTATATCTCTCGTTTTCATATCACTTTTGGCTTTTGGATGGGGCAGTGGTATTTTCGTAAGCAACCAATACAACCAATACACCAATGACGTAATTCGCGAGAAGCTTAGTTCTGTAGAAACAGAGGTTCGAGCTAAATTGGGCAATTACGATCAACTGTTTATAGATGTCAATGGTAGCATGGCACAATACTACCTTCAAAAATTTGCTCGGGTATTTTTTACGGATATTAATCTTTACGATGCTAATGGCTACCTGCTTGCCACATCTCGACCGAAAGTATTCAATCAAGGCCTAATCAGTGAGCAAATGAATCCCGAAGCGTTTAAGAACATGAAATATGCGCAAAAAAGTGAGTTCGTTCATCGAGAGAACATCGGTAATTTGGTGTATTCATCTGCATATAAGCCATTCTACAATAACAATGGTAAGAAATTGGCCTTTATTAATTTGCAACATTTCGGTCAGCAAAGTGAATTTGAAAATCAAATTCAGAAGTTTCTCGTAGCCATTGTAAATGTTTTTATTTTGCTTTTAGCGGTTTCTATTATTTTGGCAATTTTTATTTCCAATTGGCTTACAGCTCCGCTAAGAATCTTGCAAGAGAGTTTTTCCTCCGTTCGTTTTGGAATACACAATGAGCCGATACTTTACAACAAGCAGGATGAGATTGGTGCATTGGTAAAAGACTATAACTCAAAATTAGAAGAGTTGGAATTTACCGCACAGCAATTGGCGCGAAGTGAGAGGGAATCTGCTTGGCGAGAAATGGCTAAGCAGGTCGCACACGAGATTAAAAATCCATTAACTCCTATGAAGCTGAGCGTTCAGCAATTACTTCGGACATACAATCCGAAAGACACTAAAATGGAAGAGAAGTTTCAGCGGGTTGCGGCTTCAATCATTGAGCAGATTGAGGCGCTGACGAACATTGCGAATGAATTCTCTTCTTTTGCAAAAATGCCCGTTCCAATGGAATCGAGAATTGAATTAACTGCGCTTATTAAAAGTGTAGTGGAAGTATTCTCGCTTGAAGGACATTCTGACATTGAGCTTTTTTGTGATGAGAAAATTTTCATTAATGCGGATAAAGATCAGATGATTCGCGTATTCAATAATTTGATTAAAAATGCAACACAAGCGATACCTCAACATCAAGAGGGGCAGATATCAATACAAATCCAGCGGATAGAAAATAAAGTTAAAATTGCAGTTTCAGACAATGGTATTGGAATTGAAAAATCAAAGTGGAACAAGTTATTTGTGCCGTATTTTACGACGAAAAGTACCGGAACTGGTCTGGGTCTGGCTATGGTTAAGCAAATACTTGAGAGTCATCAAGGAGTCATTGATTTTGAAACACATCCTGGAGAGGGAACAACTTTTTATGTTGAATTGCCTCTTGCAGATACGTGAAATAAAAAACCCTCCACAACAGCAGAGGGTCTTAATTAAGCTAATGTACATTCAGGTAATTAAAAAGTATACCATCAGTAAGAGGTTAATAATTGTGCTGGTGATTCCAGCGGGCAGGATATATTTCATTGGGGCAACGGCAAGCAACAAACTCAGTGTAGTCATTGTCGGAATTACAATCATAATCAAGGAAAGCGTGTTTTTTACACCGCCGAGTCCTACTGCAAGTCCACCTGAACAACCAACGATCAATAGTATGACACAGATTATCCCGTAGCGATTAAATTCTGTATTTTCTGAAAAAATTTGTTCGCTCGAAGCCGATCCACTTAATTGTTCTTCCATAAGCTTTAATTTGAAAATCAAATGTCATACTTGGCAGCGAATTTAAATATGACTTGAATTAAGTTTAAAAATGATTTATATCATATTTTGAAATAGTTTGCTGTTCATTCAGATTCCTTATATTTGATCGATCTAAAATCAATTAATTATGAATATTCGTCTCTCCAAAAAGCTAATTGTTAGCACATTACTGTTTGCTCCAATGGTACTTCTCGCGCAAAGCACAAAACACATTGCCCTCGATTCCAAAGAGGTGAGTAAGTCAACAGTTGAAGCGATTGGAAAGCTTCAGATTGCTGCGAAAAATGCAAGCTATTATCAAATGGATGTTGGTTCTTTATTGGAGCAACTGGACGGCATTGCCTACCGTGAATTTACAGGTAATGGATTCACAGCAGTAGTGGATTTGCCCCATCCCGGAGGCTCAATGCACACCTATTTGGCAAAAGGAAACTATACAATGCATCCTGACTTGGCGTCGAAATATGAACAAATTAGATCGTTTGATGCAACTGGTGAGAACGGTGCATTTGTCAAATGGGATGTGACACAGCACGGCCTCCATGCAATGATTATGACACCTGGACAGCCCACCATTTTTATTGACCCAGCTATTCAAGGGAATGCTGCTTTTTACATCGTTTATTTTAAAAGTGAGTTTTCAACAACGAAAATGAAGGATTGCCAATTTAATAGTGAATTGGAAGCATTGAAAGAGACGCAAGAACCCGTTTCTCAAGCGCAAACGCCATATGCTTCTTGTGAGCTACGAACCTACCGCCTTGCTGTTGCAGCAACAGGTGAATACACCTCTTTTCATGGAGGATCTGTGGCCGATGCTCAAGCAGCTCAAGTTACAACGATGAATCGTGTGAATGGTGTTTATGAGCGAGATATGGCAATTACAATGACTATTATCGGAAATAACGATCAAATCATTTACACATCTGCAGGTGCAGACCCATACACCAATGGTAACCCAGGAGCAATGATTGGTGAAAATCAGTCCAATGTCAATTCGGTAATCGGGAGTTCAAATTACGATATTGGTCACGTATTCGGAACGAATTCAGGAGGTTTGGCTGGTTTAGGAGTTGTATGTAGTAACGGTAAGGCTCGTGGAGTTACTGGAAGTAGTGCGCCAATAGGAGACCCTTTTGATATTGACTATGTAGCCCATGAAATGGGACATCAATTTGGAGCAAATCACACCTTTAACAATTCATGTGGTGGCAATAGAAATAATGCTACTGCAATGGAACCAGGTAGTGGATCTACAATCATGGCATATGCCGGGATCTGTTCACCAAATGTTCAGAGCAATAGCGACGATCACTTTCATGGAATAAGTCTAGAAGAAATTGGCATAGAAATTTCAAGTGGAGGTCATCAATGCGAGCAAATTACATCTTTAGCGAATGTTGCTCCAATTATAACTTCGACCAATGGAAATATTGCGGTCCCGGGAGGAACACCTTTTGCACTAACAGCAGTTGTTGACGATCCAGATGGTGACCCAATAACTTACAATTGGGAACAAATGGACAATGATATAAGCCCACAGCCTCCAATTTCCTCATCGAATGATGGACCTAATTTTAGAAGTTGGGAGTCGAATTCTGATCCAACACGTTATTTCCCAAAGCTACAATTCGTAGCCAATAATGGTCCATTTACGTGGGAACGTCTGTCAGATGTTTCACGGACAATGAACTTTAGAGTATCGGTTCGTGACAATTCTCCGGGCCCAGGAAGTTGTAGTAGTTACGAAGATGTTTCAGTTTCAGTGGATGGAAATTCGGGCCCATTCGTGGTTTTGTATCCTTCTGATTTGGGAATCGTATGGGTCGGAGGTTCAAATAAGATCATTACTTGGGATGTTGCCAATACTGCCAACGCTCCGGTTAATTGCAGCACAGTGGATATATTTCTGTCTACAGACAACGGTTTGTCATATACGACGACTTTAGCAACGGGTGTTCCAAATGATGGATCTGAGTTGGTTGTAGTGCCGAATGTTTCTGAAATGGCATGCAGAGTTATGGTGATGAGTTCGAACGGTACTTTCTTTGATGTTTCTGATAAGCGATTCGAAATTCAAATGAGTTTTGCAGGGATTGATGAGGCGTCGATTAATTCTTCGGTTAGTATCTATCCAAATCCAGTAAGTAAAATGCTGAATGTTGCATGGGACGAGAATATTGAATTGATTGAATTGACGGATTCTAGAGGGCGCTTATTGAAGCGATTCTCTGTCAATGAATTGAATGAATTACAGATTAACCTTGCCAACTATTCAGGAGGTGTATATTTTGTAAATTTAACGAGTGATCAAGGCAAATCAGTTCACAGTATTATTAAGGAATAGTGTGAACCAAGATATTAAAAAGGGACGCTTTCGGGCGTCCCTTTTTTTGTATTTCTTTTCTTTACGGATTCATGGTATGATTGAAAACAATTTCTCGATTATCTCATGAAGAAAGAGTGCCTTTAGGAATAAATAATAACTTTGTTGCTCTACTTTCATTATGGACGAGCAAAAGAAAATAGCCGTTATTGGTGGTGGCTCATGGGCTACGGCTTTGGTTAAAATATTATGCAACAATGTATCGAGTGTAAATTGGTACATGCGTAACGAGGAATCTGTTGCTCATATCTTGAAGTTTCGCCACAATCCAAAATACTTGCAATCGGTTGAGTTTGATTTGAATAAAATCAACGTTAGTACCAACCTAGTAGAGGTAATTGAACGATCGGAGCTGGTAATCATTGCAACTCCATCTGCTTTTTTAGTTAAACTCTTCGAAGATTTCCCTGAAGGATTGATGGAAGGGAAATCATTGTATTCGGCCGTGAAAGGAATTATACCTGAATACAACGCGATTCCTGCACGATTCATTCATAAAACGTTTGGAATTCCTTACGATTCCATTGGAATAATTTGTGGACCTTGTCATGCTGAAGAGGTTGCTCTTGAGCGCTTGTCTTATTTGACGATTGCATGTCAGGATGAAGAACGTTCTGAGGAGATGGCAGATTTACTCTCTTGTCGCTACATAAAAACGACAGTTTCAGATGATTTATTTGGGACAGAAATTTCGGCAGTGATGAAGAATATCTATTCGATTGCATCTGGAATTTGCTCTGGCCTTGGTTATGGGGATAATTTTCAATCTGTACTGATATCGAATGCAATTCAAGAAATTGAAAATTTAATCGATGAGATGAGCCCAATTCACCGAGATGTTAAATCATCAGCATATTTAGGGGATCTATTGGTAACGGCATACTCCAAGTTCTCCAGAAACCGAACTTTTGGTTTTATGGTCGGGAAAGGCTACTCGGTAAAAAGCGCGCAATTGGAAATGGACATGATTGCAGAAGGGTATTATGCGGTCAAAAGTGTTATGGAGATCAAAAATAAATTTCAAGTTGAAATGCCAATTGTAGAGGCTGTTCACAATATCCTTTACGAAAAAATTTCTCCTGTTATTGAAATGCGAATTCTAACCGACAAACTGAGTTAAATATCGGGATGGTGGGCTTCGACTTTTGTGATTTCAGTAACATTCAAAAAAGAACTATATTTCGGCAATTAATTCAACCAGAGCAATGAAAGTCTTCAAATTTGGTGGAGCATCGGTGAAAGATGCACAAGCGGTTAAAAATGTCGCCCGTATTTTGTCCTTGTACGACGGAGAAAAGTTAGGGATTGTAATTTCTGCAATGGGAAAGACAACCAATGCGATGGAGAAGGTTATCGATGCTTATTGGATCAAAGATGAGGTCCTATTCCAAGATTTAGTCGAAGAAATAAGACAGTTCCATTATGAAATTATGGATGTCCTATTTTCCGACCGAGAATCGAAGGTTTTTGATGCTGTGGATCAGGTGCTGAGAGATTTGGGAGAGAGGTTCAAAGAAGATCGTTCCGGCAGTTATGATTTTGAATACGATCAACTTGTCGGTTTTGGGGAACTTATATCAACAAAAATTGTTTCGTTTTTTCTCATTGAATCGGGGTTTAGCGCAAAGTGGATGGATGCAAGAACGCTCATTCAAACGAACAATATTTTTCGTGAGGCTGAGGTCGATTGGGAACAAACGGAGCACAATTTTCAGTCGAAGTTTGTGCCTGAATTTGATGGGACCGATATTTTGGTGACACAAGGTTTCATTGGAGCAAATTCGAGTTCAACAACGACCCTTGGGAGAGAAGGTTCCGATTTCACTGCAGGAATTGTTGCGTATTGTTGCAATGCCGATAACGTTACGATATGGAAAGACGTTCCAGGAATGCTAAATGCCGATCCAAAGTGGTTTGATCATACCGTGAAGTTGGATCAAATCTCATTTCGTGAAGCAATTGAATTGTCATATTATGGAGCGTCAGTAATTCATCCAAAAACGGTGAAACCACTCCAAAACAAACGGATTTCGCTTCATGTGAAATCGTTTCTTGATCCGAGTGCTGAAGGCACGGTGATTCAAGAGTCGACGACCTCAGATCATCTTGTACCTTCATTTATTTTTAAAATGAACCAAGTGTTATTTTCAATTTCACCAAAAGATTTTTCCTTTATCGTTGAAAAGAACTTAAGTGATATTTTTGCTCGGTTGTCCAAAGCGAATGCAAAGATTAATTTGATGCAGAATTCTGCATTAAAATTCTCGATTCTTTTGGATGGCGATAAGGTAGATAGTTCACAAATTCTCGAAGTATTCAAAGATTCATACGATGTAAAGTTCAATGAGGGACTGGAATTGGTTACAATACGTCACTATGATCAAGCAACGATTGATCGAGTTACTGAAGGAAAAGAAATATTATTGCAGCAAAAAACGCGAGAAACAGCGCGCCTGATTGTAAAGCAAAAATAAACTCAAGAACTTGGATTTACGAGTAGAACTTATTTCAGTTTGTCTCTCTAATAGGCCAAGTTATTTATGAACTGTTTCGCCGATTAAATTCAATCACAAATATCGAATCGTTGACCGACTGAAAGAATACCTCTTTTGGGCTAGTGTAATTTTGTTTTACAAAGTGTATTTTTGTGTACCTAAATGACAAAAACATTATCTGACATAACGAATGGTTCCAAAGTGATGGTGTCTGAAATATCCCAATCCAAGTTAAGAGTTAAACTGATGGAGATGGGTGTGATTAAAGGACGGATACTTACCGTGTTGTATCGGGCCCCTTTTGGTGATCCAATGGCCATTGATATTGATGGGTATGTTTTGTCACTTCGTAAAGATGAGGCCTGCTTGGTGGATGTTGAACTAATGACTGAACTGTGAGAATAGCGTTAGTTGGAAATCCGAACACAGGAAAAAGTTCTATTTTCAATTTGTTGACCGGCTTGCGTCAAAATGTAGGAAACTTCCCTGGGGTTACAGTCGATAAGAAAGTTGGAAAGCTCAAGGTTCTGGGTCAAATGTACGAATTGATTGACCTTCCAGGAACGTATAGTATCTACCCTCGATCTCGTGATGAACAAGTTGTATATGATAGCCTTTCAAATTTGGATTCCAGTGAGTATCCAGATGCTGTAATGGTTGTTGTCGACGCTTCCAATTTGGAACGTAATTTGTTGCTGTTTTCTCAGGTCTATGATTTAGGATTTCCAACTATGATGGTCTTAAACATGACGGATATAGCCGATCGTCAGGGGAAAAAACACAACATTGAACAATTGCAGTTCATGTATCCAGAGGCGATAATCGTTGAAGCAAATGCACGTGCTGGATTGGGAAAAGAGCGGATCAAGAACGGACTCTCTAACTTAATTTCACGTACGACGACGTCAAGAAAGTTATTGTCAGTTGATGATTTTTCAAATCAAGAGGCGGAGACCCTTGAACGGTTTGAAGAAATTCGGCAGGGGTTGGAAAAGGTTGTATCGAAAGAAGAACGTTCAGAAGTCAAAAACAAATGGGACAAAATCTTAGTACACCCTTTTTTCGGGTATGTTATTTTTGGATTTGTTCTCGTTGTAATTTTCCAGTTTATTTATGCGTTTGCCTCGATTCCTATGGACTTGATTGATGGTGCTTTTGCCATGTGGAGCAATTGGATGTCAAATGCAATGCCTCCCGGTGTATTTACCGACCTAATCACGCAAGGAATTATCCCAGGAGTAGGAGGAATCGTTATTTTTATTCCCCAGATTGCATTGTTATTTTTTTTCATCACAATTCTTGAGGAAACGGGCTATCTCTCTCGTGTTGTGTTCATTATGGACCGTTTGATGCGGCCGTTTGGTTTGAATGGAAAGAGTGTTGTTCCGTTGATGTCGAGTGTTGCCTGCGCAATTCCTGGGGTAATGTCCGCTCGTACAATTTCAGATTGGAAAGAACGGTTGATTACAATTATGGTTGCACCTTTAATGAGTTGTAGTGCTAGAATTCCTGTTTTTACACTTCTTATTGCGATTGTTATTCCCGAAGAAACAGTTTTTGGTTTCATGAACCTTCAGGGTTTGGTGCTATTTGCACTCTATCTCTTGGGTGCTGTATTTGCGTTGTTGGTTGCTATCCTGTTAAAAGCAATAATAAAGACGAAAAAGCAAGGGTTTTTATTGTTAGAAATGCCGGAGTACAAAGCACCGCGTTGGAAAAATGTCGGCTTGACAGTTTTTGAAAAAGTACGTGTTTTTGTATGGGATGCAGGTAAAATAATTTTAGCGATCTCTATTGTGTTGTGGGCACTTGCAAGTTATGGCCCGGGCACAAGGATTGAAACATCAATAAACAATGCAAAGCAAGAAGCGGTTGAGATGCAGCTTTCGAAGGATGAAACAGACCAACTGGTGGCTTCTACACGATTGGAGAATTCCTATATCGGAATAATGGGGAAAACGATTGAACCAGTGATTAAACCGATTGGATTTGATTGGAAAATAGGAGTCGCCCTGATTACCTCTTTTGCGGCTCGAGAAGTTTTTGTTGGATCGATGGCAACGATTTATGCAGTGGCTGATGATGGTACCACTTCTTCCAGTTTGATTGATAAAATGCGACAAGAGAAACACCCCGACGGAACGGCTGTATATTCTCTTGCTGCTGGAGCAAGCTTGATGGTATTTTACGTCTTTGCCATGATGTGTATGGCCACACTTGCGGTGGTGAAACGCGAAACAAAAAGCTGGAAGTGGCCACTCATTCAACTTGGATATATGGGAGTATTGGCATATCTTGGAGCTTGGATCACCTTTAATCTTCTCTCGTAGTGCAGCTTATTTTAGTAACCATAGTACTTTCGCTTGCAACGCTTTATTTGGCGCGCGAGTTCTACAAGCGCTTCCTTTCGAAAGACACCAAGTGCGATGGCTGTGCAGTGAATAAGCTAAAGGGTTAAACTTCTACCCCTTGCTGTTTTAAAATTCCAGGAGCCTTCCAAGCATAGAAGAACAAGTACAAGAAACATGCGACTCCCACGAAGAAGCTAAGTCGAATTCCGATAGACTCTTGATCAACAAGCACACCTTGGAATAATGAGATAAACCCACCTCCCATGATCATCATAATCAAAAATCCAGATCCTTTGTTTGTATAGGCTCCTAATCCTTTAATCGCAAGGGTAAAAATACAAGGCCAGAGTGTGCTGCAGAAAAGTCCTACGCTGATAAGGGCATAGATACTGACCATCCCATCAGAGAAAATTCCGATTAAGAGCGCGATAATTCCGAGTCCTGAAAACAACATCAATTGTCGTGCGGGATTTCCTTTACTCATCGCTTCCGCAGCGATCATAAATAAGATTACGAAGACGTAGTAATAAAGTGGAGTAAGGTCTTGATTGGTAATGGTATTGATCAGGACAAATATTCCAAAGGCACCATATGGAAGAACGAAGCGTAAAATATTTTGTGTCATCGGTTTAGAGGAGAAAACTCCCGCGGCTGAGGTCCAACGTCCAATCATGAGACTTGCCCAATAAAGAGAGACATAAGGAGTAATTTGATTTGGCTCCATATCAAAGTTCACCTTTAAATACTCTCCTAAGTTTCCAGCGGTCGCAACTTCTACACCTACATAAACGAAGATGGCGATCATCCCTAAATAGAGTTGGGGATAGTCTTTCACTGATTTTTTTACATTCACCTCTTCTGTTGATTCTTGCTGTTGAATGTGATTCGGTACTTTGGAAAGCATAATCAGAAGAGCAACAAGTAGAAAAGCACTTCCCAACACGAGATAAGGAGTTTCAATACTTTCAATACTTGCTTTGGCATCTGCTGCAGAGGTAGTTCCAAAGATGGCTAGGGCAATAAGTACCGGTCCAATCGTTGTTCCAATATTATTGACGCCTCCAGCCAAGCTCAAGCGCTGCGAACCTTTTTTCGGATCTCCAAGTGAAATTACCAAAGGATTGGCAGCCGTTTGTTGAAGCGAAAATCCGAGACCGACGACGAAAAGTCCACTGATCAGCAATTCAAAGGATTCCAATCTGGCCGCTGGGATAAACAATAGTGTTCCAACAGCAGATATGCCCAATCCTATCGAGATGCCTTTTTTATAACCAATTTTAGATAAGATATCGCGCTTTAGCGCAGATGAAGCGATTAAATAGATGATTGACCCAACGGTGTAGGCGACATAAAATGCAAAAGAGATCATTTGAGATTGCCATTGTGCCAGGTCCAGTTCCTTCTTAAAAACGGGAATTAGAATGTCATTAGATGCGGCAACAAACCCCCAAAAGAAGAAGACAGTTGTCAAGGTTATTAGTGCACCGTAGTTTGTTTTTAATGCAGATTGTTCGCTCATAGTCGTTAATTTGGTTGGACAAAATACGCATAAATATATCACGACAAGAAATTGAAGAATAATTCCTCTGGGGACTTCCTAAGTTTTGTTGCTTAAGTGAAAGATAATTCGTTTAAATTTGATTGGTTTTCTCTTCTACAACAGTTTTAATTGTAGCTTTAAAAAGTTTTCTTTTCGAGGGGATTTAAACGCAAAAAAAAATAAAAACGCATTTCATGAGAAAACAAATACAGGCCGATTTGTCGAATATTGCCGATGTTCTTCGAAAAGAAACACTGAATTACAAAGAGCTTTCCGAGAGCATAAATGAATTCCAAGAGATTGTGAGTGGCATTCACTCTTTTCGCAAGGATGGAGAAATTGAGAGCTTGCATTTTGACAACGGAATGGCATTGGGCACTTCTTATGCTGCGATGTGTTTGAAGGATTGCATGCGAACGAAGATGTTTGTCAAAGGAATTATGGAGGCGATTGATACCTTGGCGTCAAAATCAATGGGTGCCATTCATATTCTTTACGCTGGAACGGGACCTTATGCTACTTTGTTGCTTCCTGTATTGGCGAAGTATTCAAGTGAGAGGGTGAAATGTTCGTTACTTGAGGTGAATGCATCCACATTTGAATCTATGAAGGCGGTGATTAAGGAATGCGGGTTTGAGGATTTTGTTGTTGAATATATTCATGCTGATGCGACACAGTTCGAAATTGACAATCCAAAGAGTATTGATATTCTTGTGAGTGAAACAATGCAGCGTGCTTTAGATTCGGAACAGCAAGTCCCGATTGTTATGAATCTTCTGCCACAACTTAGGAGTGATGCGATTTTAATACCAGAAAAAATTGATGTGAGCGCTGTTCAAATGAGGATTGATTGGATGCATGCTACAAAGACAGAGGATTCATTTTGCAAACAATTGGGGT
>Ga0233395_1000049_pt1 | contig 61045 bp, 49 predicted proteins | sample 27DmetaG_FD_186029 | JGI IMG/M metagenome (GOLD analysis project Ga0233395, IMG submission 186029) | Seawater microbial communities from Monterey Bay, California, United States - 27D | ecosystem: Environmental > Aquatic > Marine > Coastal | place: USA: California | collected 2016-10-12 | reverse complement strand
AATTCAAATCTTGAACATCAAGATGACCTGTTTCACTGTCTATTTGCCACTCACGAACTTCTATTCCGCGATCGGCAAGACGGCGCCACGGCCCTGTATTTGCTTCATGATCCTGATTAGTAACAATAATTGCATCGCCTTCTTTCAAATATTGGCCAAATGCTTGAGCTAAGACGTAAGTATTTTGTGTTGTTGAAGGACCAAAACTTACCTCATCAGTGGCAACACCTAAAACTAACGCTAAACGTTCTCGAGCCTCATCCATTTCCTCACCCGCCAGCTTTGAAGCTTCATAAGGCGCATAAGGTTGAACCTTCCGCTCATTATAGTATCGCGTCAAACGATCAATTACGGGTTTACATGTATATGAACCACCGGCGTTTTCAAAAAAAGCTTGACCCATTAATGCTTTTTGATCGAACGCAGGAAACTGTTTGCGAATATATTCGATATCAAGTTTCATTATTTTTCCAATTTTCGTATTAATTTAATTCATGAGAATAAATTGTATTTCTTTATTTTAATGCAAACTTATTAAACTTTATGCATTCACATCAACAACAACTCTGCCTTGTACTTGTCCTTTGAGGATTTCTTTTCCTAATTTTGGCAAATCTTCTAATTTTGCATTAACAATCATACTTTCAAGTTTATCAAAAGGAAGTTCGCTTTCAATTCTTGACCATGCTTCTACTCGGTTATCATATGGCCTGAGTACACTATCTATTCCTAGTAAATTTATTCCACGCAATAAAAATGGAATTACAGTTGCTGGCAATCCAGCACCTCCTGCCAATCCAACAGATGCAATAGATGCCCCATATTTCATTTGACCAAGCACCCTCGCCAGCATTGTTCCACCAACGGCATCAATACAGCCCGCCCAAGTTTCAGATTCTAAAGGCCTTTTAACAGTCTCGTTAATATCTTCCCTTGCAACAATTTGAGAAACCCCAAGAGATTTCAAGTAAGCCTCACTCTCTGGCCTTCCAGTTACACCAGCAACTTCATAGCCAATATTAGACAAAATGGCACTTGCCACAGATCCTACTCCACCTGCTGCACCTGTCACTAAAACAGGCCCATTATTAGGAGTTAAGCCGTGTGCTTCCAATGACATCACTGAAAACATGGCTGTAATACCAGCCGTTCCAACAGCCATAGCTTGTTTTGTAGATATTCCATCAGGCAACCCAACTAGCCAATCTGCATTCACTCTGGTTTTTTGTGAGTATCCGCCCCAATGAACTTCACCATAACGCCATCCCGTCAGAACAACCCTGTCTCCTGCTTTGTATCGAGGGTCATCAGATGCTTCAACTACACCTGCCATATCTATTCCAGGGATATGAGGATAGTTTCTAACCATTCCACCACCAGACCCTAAGCAAAGACCATCTTTGTAGTTTACTGTAGAATATTCTACCGCAACCGTAACATTTCCTTCAGGAAGTCGGTCAATGGTAATATTTTCAACAGCAGCAGAGGTTTTGCCTTCATCGTCTTTGCGGACAATAAGCGAATTAAATGACATTAGATTCTCCAAATAGATTGAGTTACAAAAGACACAATTTTATAAGTTATGTCATCAAAAAAATAGATATGTAATAAATTATTTATTTAGTAATTTACTTTATAGCTTGATCCATGAATGCATCTTTGGAAACAAAAGTATCTGCTCCTTTTTAGATAAGGAAAAGCAATACAGGTTGATCAAAATAATAAATTACAAAGCAGAATATGGCATAAGCCATTTTGGAATTTCATTATCTACATAACCATTTATTGAAGCATTTACACATGCTTCTAAGCTTCCAAAACGCACATTGCGCCCTGTTAATCCTTTGCCGTAGTGCGCATATTTTCCAGAATTAGTTATCAATGCCTCCGTTTTTGATGGAAAAATTGGCTCTGTTATAGAGCACCAACAAATATCTGGAACAACTTGAATACTTAATTTAGAAAATTGAGATAGATAACCCTGATCTTTTAATTTGCTGAGTGTTTCTCGACCAACAGTTAAAATAGTTGGAACAATTACTTTTTCATTTTTATGTATTAATAACTCCAAAAATTGCATACATTCAGTTGTTGATGCGTGCGGACTTCCAATTGCTACCAAATCTATTTTATTGCTTCCGGTATTAAAATTTTGCCATAAATCATATAAATCACTTGGCATAATTATTTTAGATTTTGCATCTTCAATAGTCGATAATTTACCTTCAGGCGTGTGACCTTTAATATGTAGCATTGGAGCAGCAGATGTAGTGCCAAATGCAGCACATAAAGCTTTCAAAGCATCATTATTAATTGAGATATTTTCAAGACCGTTTAATACCGGTATACCATTTGGTGATTTATGGCCTGCCAACCAACCTATCATTGGCCAAATAGCATCATCAAAATTTAAAGGTAAAGTGACTTGAATTTCGCATACTGGTTTCCGGTTTTCTTCCAGATAAACACCTGTATTAGGAGTGCGACCTGTCATTGCAATGAATAAATCCAAATAATCTGGATGTTTTTGAGTGCGTGCTCCAATTACAGAGTTTGCATAAATAACTGCGTTTGATTCAGACCATCCAATTGCTTCGCCTTTTACTGGTATTGAATTTAAAAGATATGGTGCACATGTGAATGTAGGATAAGCACCCATTTTGACATATGCATCAGCAAGTCTGCTAGCTTTTCCACCGAGATCAGGAGCTACACCTTGTGATTTCCAGTTCTCTCTATCCACTGAGATTGCATTAATTGTAGTGGGAATAATTACACTTGCACCCATATCAAGCATTTTTTCTGCAAAGTGGAGATTAGCATCATGCGCTAAAATACAACCATCAATATGCCCCCTAGACACATCAATCAATTTATCTGCATTTTGAGCAGCCGCCATTAAGCATAACACTTCCATAGCAATCTTCACCGCTTTACCATTGTCTCCTGCTAACATTTTTTTATCTGAATTGCTTAAATGTATTTCATCTAAAGCAGGTTGAAATAAATCGATTAAAGTATTTGAAAAATGTAATTTTAAATTATCAATTTTTGCAGATTTCTCTTCAGATAATAAATTATATATTTTTGGCACTAAACGTAGGACGGCAATATTCTTATCAAAAAGTCTTTCAGCTATCATTGCCCCAAGAGTTAATATATCTTCAGTTTCTCTGAATATTAATGCAGCTGGAGCGTTTCCATTTTGTGCAAGCTGCAACAATACACCACTTCCACTACAAGAGCCTCGCGATGTTGGCATTAATACAATTTTACCAGAAAGTTTTTCCCCACAATTGGGATGATGAATGTCAATTATAACACCAGTATCAGGATCAACTCCTCCCCAGAAACTCAAGCCCTCATCGCAAACAACAATATCAGAATCTACATCATTTTGCACATATATAATGGCATCATTATTTGAAATATTTTCCATTGATAAGCTCCAAAAGACTACATAATCCGTTTAATCATTGCCCAGTTGTGACACACTACATAAAATCATTTAATAGAATAAAGTATTAAATCTTATTTGAACAAATTTCTTCATTTTTTTAATTTTAAAACTACATAATCATAGTAATTAATTACCTAGTTTATTAACAAGGCGCGTTTTAAATGAATTTATCAAATAAATCCCCAGAAGATCATATCGATAAATTTAATGAAGCATTCATTCCAACTCGTGATGCAGGGTTGAAACGTCTAAAAGAATTTGCCCCATTAGCTGGTGAAATTTATTCAAATAAGAGAAACTTTGATTTTTCTTCTATTGAAAAAAATTCTGTTTCAGCACTCTCTCCATGGATCAAACACCGGCTAATTACTGAAGAAGAGGTCATAATTGAAATCCTTAAGTACCATAATCAACATTCAGCCATGAAATTCATTCAGGAAGTATTTTGGAGAGGTTATTTCAAAGGTTGGCTGGAACAGCATCCAACAGTCTGGTCTCATCACAATGACAAGTTAATTAAAGAATATGCTAAATTAGAAAATAATAGGTTTGTAAAAGAAAGTTACATGTCTGCCGTAAACGGGGAAACAGGAATAGAATGTTTTGATTTTTGGTGTGAACAATTAAAATCAACAGGATATTTACATAATCACGTTAGAATGTGGTTCGCGTCAATATGGGTTTTCACCCTCAAATTACCAATGGAGTTAGGCGCAGATTTCTTCATGCTACACTTAATAGATGCTGATGCTGCATCAAACACTCTTAGTTGGAGATGGGTAAGTGGCCTACACACAAAAGGCAAAGCATATGCAGCAAGGGCATCAAACATAGAAAAATTTACGAATGGGCAATTCAATCCATCAGGACAGTTAGTAGAGAATATAGAGCCATTAATTGAGAATATTGATCACCCTCTAGTTTCGCTTCCCCAATTACATCAATCTATTGAAAAAGATGCAATTCTACTTCTTACTGAGGAAGATTGTAGTCCAGAAACGTCTCTTACTGGCAACAATCTAGAAGTAGAAATATTACCACTATACCTTGATAAGAAATACCCACAATGGATTAAACCTAGTAAATCAGTAAGATCATTTTCTGACACTGCCATTCAAAATACGTGTCAGAGATTAGGCAAACCAAACGCAGAAGAAAGAAATAATACAAATTGGACAGACACAATTTTGGAAACATCTGATAGGATAGGTACAAAGAATATCATTATACCAAAAGTTCCAGTAGGCGCGGTTAAAAGCAAACTAAGGAAAATCAAAAAAAATCTTGCAGAGCATGATATCTATATCAATGAACACTATAAAAGTTACGATATGCATACATGGCAATATGCTTCAAAAGGATTTTTCAAATTGAAAAAACAAATACCCAATATACTTCATCAACTCGGCTTATCTTAACAAAGCTTTGAACTTTGATTAGATTTCTAGCCAGCCATTTTTTCTATACTGTGTAGCAATAATATTTTTCGCAAAAAATGGATAAATGAACCATGAGACACCAAATGTGAATATACCAATTGCCAAGCTTAAAACAAAATGGCGCCAGATTCCTTTATAAGCAAAATAAAGTGACCCGAATACTAAACACCACAAAATAGAAAAGTTTGTAATGGTTTCTTGGTAACCATTATTAGGGTGCTCAAAAGTCACTTTAATTCTACTCCATAAAGGTAAATATTTATTTTAGCTTTTCTCTAACATTACTTAAGGCATTATCGGTTGCTTTAGCAAGTAGATCACTATCAACAGCACTGGCTACAAAAGTAAAACCTTCATTTAAAAGCTCAGCAGCAAAATCTGTATCTAGAACTAACGTTCCTACAGGTATACCTTTTGAAATTAGTTTTTGAGCTACTGGTTTTATTAATTTCCAAACATCTTCATGCATTGGCTGTCCTAAAAGCCCAATATCAGCGGCAATATCAGATGGTCCAAAAAATATCCCACTCACACCTTCAACTGATCCGATTTCTACCGCTTTACTAATCGCCGCAGCAGACTCTATTTGAAGAATTATTGTAGTTTCATCTTCAATTTTTGACATATAATCAGAAATTCTACCAAATTTTGTTGCCCTAGATGAGCCAGACACTCCTCTAATTCCTTTTGGTGGGTATCTAGTTGCCGAAACAGCTTTTTGAGCTTCTTCAACACTCTCGATCATTGGGAATACAAAACCTGGAGTCCCTAAATCAAGTAATCTTTTCACAATAACTGGATCATTCCATTCTGGTCGAACAAGTGCGGTAGTCCCACTCGAACTAAATGCTTGCAACTGACCCAGCACACTAAAATAATCGTTGGGTGAATGTTCCATATCAATGACTGTCCAATCATATCCTGAATGTGCAGTTACTTCAGCGACAAACGGATTAGCAAGTGTCACCCAAAGGCCTATTTGCTTCTCGCCAGCAGCAATTGCATGAGTAAATTTATTTTTTGCTAATTCCATGAGTGCCCTTCTTGTTAAATTATTTTATTATATGATTAAAAATCTTCGCCGTTTTCAATGGCTTTTTGAACTTCATCAACATCTTCTTTGTTAAGTCCATAATACTCAGCAGCAGTTTCTATAGATATATACCCTCGTAGAAGATCTCTTTTGACTTGATCAAGCGACCTGTCTTTAGCCTCTCCATAACCAGCTCCTCCTGGAAATGCCATTATGACTTTTCTACCATTAGGTACAAATTGCTTTCCTTTTCCATTCATTGGAGTGCCATCATCTTGCTGAATTGTAGTTGGCGCACCAGCACCTCCCCCAGCACGGCCATTTGCAGGATGATTTACTCTATCAAACATTGCCTGAAAATCGAACTCATGACCGGCTTGAGCACCTACTTCCATATACTGTCCCAGTCCTCCACGTTGTTTGCCATTTCCACCTGAGTCTGGACGTAATTCTTTTCTCCATATTATAACTGGTCCTGCATGCTCTGTAGCTTCTATTGGCATTGTCATGACACCTGATGGAAATGCTGTTGCACTTAATCCGTCAAGCTCAGGTCTTGCTCCAGAACCACCCGAATTAAATGTTAAAACTTCAGAACGCTTTGCATTTTTACTTAGCGAACTATCACTTGCTGGTCGAAGAGAAACTTGAAAATTACACAAGCATCCAGCACCCTCTGCTGGAACTATAGATGGCACAATTTTATCAAACGCATTGAAAACTGCATCAGGAACAAAATGTCCAATAATGTGCCTCAAAGCAACTGGGGCAGGATGAACAGCATTCACTATTGTATCAACAGGTGCAATTATTTCAAAAGGAGCTAAAGAAGCTGCGTTGTTTGGTATTTCTGGTGCTATTGCTACTTTCAGTGCATAACATGCATAAGCCTTGGTATAAACAAGAGGACAGTTAATGCCTTTCTTATCAAGCCCAGAAGATCCAGTAAAATCCGAAATAATTTTATCGTTTTGAATACTTATTTTCACTTTTAAATTAATTGGATGCTCAAAGCCATCAATCGTTAAATCTCCACTTGCAGATTTCTTTGGTAGTGATGCAATACGTTCAGTTGTAGCCCTTCTAGAATTTTCAAAAATAAATTCGGCAATTTTGATTAAATCAGAAATACCAAACTCTTTCATCATATCAGTTAGACGACGATGACCTATCTCATTGCACGTTGAAAGCGCAAATATATCACCAACTAATTGATCAGGTTCGCGTACGTTTCCTCGCACAATTTTCAATAAAGTTTGATCAACTTGTCCCCGGTCAGCAAATTTCATTATTGGCAGGTATAAACCCTCTTCATAGATACTGGCCGCATCAGCTCCAAATCCCCTTCCCCCAATATCAACAATATGAGCGGTACAGGCAAAAAAACCAACAAGTTCTTTTTTATAAAATGATGGTGTTACCATTGTTATATCATGTAGATGGCCTGTGCCTTCCCATGGGTCATTAGTAATATAAATATCACCTTCAAATATGTTATCTGTTCCAATTCGCCTTATGAAATGAGCAACTGCATCTGCCATAGCATTTACATGTCCGGGTGTCCCTGTAACTGCTTGCGCAAGCATCTGACCTTTCACATCATAAACACCCGCGGATAAATCCCCTGCTTCGCGAACAGATGTTGAAAATGCTGTGCGAACAAGTGCTTGAGCTTGCTCTTCTACAACCGAAATAAGCCGGTTCCACATTACTTGATAAGCTACATTAGAATGTTTCATTTAAGAACCTTTAATCGCATATCTATAGAGCCATCTGATTGGCAAATTGCTGTTCGGTTTGCTGGAACGATTATTGTTGTTTCATCTTCAGTAATGATAATTGGCCCATCAACACTCGATCCTGCAATCATATTATTTCTTAATACTACATCAACAACTTTAAAATCTTCTGTTTGATGATCATATAATTTACGCTGACCATCAGATGGCGTATTTTTAGTGTGTGAATTTTCCAATATTGATTTGACTTCTTCATGCGGTGTTGTTGCATTTACTGACCAAACTGTGATTTCTATATCCATTCCGTCAACAGCACGGCCAAACAACTTAACGTAATCTTCAATAAAACGTGATTTGAATGTATCAACATCGGGTATCATTGCTTGATCCTTTGTTAATACAATTGGGATTTCCCACCCTTGACCAGAATAACGCATATAGACTTTAAATTCTGAAAGTATTTCACTTATAGGATCACAATCCCTTACAAATTTTGTAGCTTCTAATTGAAGTTCTGTAAAAATATTTTTAATTTTTTTATCATTAAAATTAGAAAGTGACATGTAAACAGATCGATTAGCTTCAAAGCTGAAAGGTGCTCGTAAAAACCCTATTGCAGATCCTACACCCGCTCCTTGAGGAACTAGCAATCTATCTACCCCAAGCTTTTCACACAAACGGCCAGCATGCAGGGGTGCAGCACCACCAAATGCAATCATAGTGTATTGTGAAAGATCTTCACCATTTTCAACAGCATGAACACGAGCAGCATTTGCCATATTTTCATCTACGACCTCAACCAATCCAAAAGCCGAAGTTATTGCATCCATATCAAGAGAATTACCCAAAACATTTTGCAATACAGTTTCTGAGGAGGATTTTTTGAGTTTAATTGATCCTCCAGCAAAATTTTCAGGATCTAATTTTCCTAAAACAAGATCTGCATCAGTTACAGCAGGCTTATCACCGCCCTTATTATAACAAGCCGGCCCTGGCTCTGATCCCGCACTTTCTGGCCCAACTCGTATTTGCCTCATAGCATCCACTTGTGCAAGGGACCCTCCACCAGCACCTATTTCCACCATATCAATTACTGGTATTGAAATTGGCATGCCTGAACCTTTTTTGAAGCGATATGTTCTTGCAACCTCAAATACCCTAGAAGTTTTTGGTGTAAAATTTTTAATAAGACAAATTTTTGCGGTGGTTCCGCCCATATCAAAAGATAAAACCTTATCTAAATTATATTTTTCTGCGATATTTGCTGCAAATACTGCACCACCAGCTGGACCAGATTCAACTAACCTCACAGGAAAATTTGCTGCACTTTCGATTGAAATAATACCACCACCTGAATGCATTAAGAAAATATTGCAATCTGCACCAGCTTCATTCATTTTTCCTTTTAATCGATCCAAATAAGACTTCATTAAAGGCTTGATATATGCATTGGCGACAACAGTATTAAATCGTTCATATTCACGCATCTGAGGACTAACCTCAGAGGATAATGAAATCATAGTCTGTGGCATTAGCTCACAAACAACATCACGTACTAGTTTCTCGTGTGTGTCATTAGCGTATGAATGGATCAAACCAATCGCAACACTTTCATATCCTGCAACTGCGATTTTGCGGACAACTTTTTCAATATCTGCACGATCCAACGGAACCAATTCATTACCATTTGCATCTATTCTTCCAGGTACTGTATATCGCATTTGGCGAGGTAGTAATGGCTCAGGCAAACTTAGATTTAAATCATATTGCTCAAATCTAGATTCAGTTCGCATTTCTATTACATCTCTAAAACCTTCAGTTGTGATCAAAGCTGTTTTTGCACCCCGCCTTTCAATCAATGCATTCGTAGCCAATGTTGTTCCATGAACGATTTGCTTTATGACAGAAGGAGATACTCTTGCTTTACTGCAAACCTGTGCCATTCCCTCAATAATTGCATTTTCTGGAGCGATATAAGTCGTCAAAACTTTTGCAGAATAGGAAACTCCTGAAATCTCCAATACAACATCTGTAAAAGTACCACCAATATCAACACCAAGGCGTGCAGACGTTTCATTCATTGGAATCACCATAAATTAAATCAATTTAAAATCTGCAATATTCATCACATAATTACAAACCACTTATAAAATTAAAATTAGATTTGTAGATATTCAACTTCAATATGATCAAATTAAATGCTTGATGATGATATATTTATTTTTTAGAATTTAATTACATACGGAAAATTAAATTATAATGTTCGATCAGCTCTTTACATTCAGCTTTGCGGTTATGTTAATTGTTGTTTATTTTTCTGGCATCATTCGTGGTTATACTGGATTTGGATCAGCTTTATTAACGGTTCCAGCTTTGGCTATTCTTTTTGGACCAGTCCAGGCGGTAGCAATCGAAATTCTAATCGAAATACCAGTATCGATTGGTCTCTTACCAAAAGCAATAAAGAGCTTTGAGAAAAAAACTGTTCTACCAATATTGTTAACATTTGTAATATTTGTTCCTTTAGGTACTTTTTTATTGATATTGATAGATCCAAATATAGTAAAAATTGTTATTTCATTATTTGTTTTATTTTCTGTATATTTGTTGTCTCAACAGTCACAAATAAAAAGTTTAATATCAACCAAAGCAAATCTTATTATTGGCGCACTATCAGGTTTTTCGCAGGGCTTAACAGGTATGGCAGGCCCTTTTTTTGCTACTGCATTACTTGCAAGAGGCGATAGTAGCTCAATCACTCGTGCCAATATTGTAATGCTTTCTGCAGCAATTATAGGTCTTTCAGTTGCCAGTTTTTTTATATTTGGGCTTATTACTAATCAAACTATTTTCTATGCTTTAATGGCTAGTCCCGCAATATTATTAGGGGCTTGGACTGGATCGGTATTGTTTGAAAAATATTCTAGTAAAAATTTTAAAACAGTAATGCTCTGCGTTCTAATAGTGTCAGCATTATTTACACTTTTTGATAGTTTGTATTTTAGATGAGCGCTCAAAATACAGAAATATTCTAGGAAAAGCACTCTACAGTTAAGGCTATTCCCATTCCGCCACCAATACACAAAGTTGCCAATCCTTTAGAAGAGTTTCGACGTTTCATTTCATGTAAAAGAGTTACAAGAACGCGACAACCAGATGCGCCAACTGGATGACCAATTGCAATTGCTCCACCATTAACATTAACATTTTCAGGGTTCCATCCCATTTCCTGATTGACTGAAATGGCTTGCGCAGCAAAAGCCTCATTTACCTCAATCAAATCAAGATCATTCACATTCCAACCCGCTTTGCTAAGAGCTTTTTTTGATGCTGGGATCGGTCCAGTCCCCATTACTTTTGGATCAACACCTGCTGTTGCCCACGACGCAATTCGTGCAAGCGGTGTCAGCCCTCGCCTGATTGCATCTTTCTCTCTCATCAATAGTACAACTGCAGCTCCATCATTTAAGCCAGAAGAATTTGCCGCAGTAACAGTCCCCAAATCATCGAATGCAGGCTGTAACTTTTCTATTGCCTGCAAATTTATATTAGTTCGAATATATTCATCATTTTTAAATATTTTATTTTCTTTTTTAGATTGAATATTTATCGGAGTTATTTCATCTATAAACTTTCCATTAAGTTGAGATTTTGAAGCTTTAAGTTGTGAATTTAATGCAAATGCGTCTTGTTTTATTCGGGATATTTTAAATTTTTTAGATATATTTTCAGCCGTGACACCCATATGATATCCAAATAAGGCATCGTTTAAACCATCTTTAAGCATCGTATCTTCTATATGCATACTACCCATTTTTTTGCCCAACCTTAAAAATGCGCTGTGATGTGATTGCGACATACTTTCTTGCCCTCCAGCAATAATAATATTTGCATCACCCAAGATTAATTGCTGAGCACCAAGAGCAACAGCTCTAAGCCCAGATCCACATAATTGATTGACTAAAAAAGCAGTTTTTTCTTCAGGCACACCGGCCTTCATTGCTGCTTGTCGTGCAGGATTTTGGCCTTGTCCAGCAGTAAGAATTTGACCCAAAATTACTTCATCAATTTCACTCAAATCAATATTTGCACTCTCAGCAACTTTTTTTATTAACACTGCACCAAGATCATGGGCTGGAATTGACGCAAGCCCACCACAAAATGAACCAACTGCAGTGCGGGTAGCACTCACTATAACAACAGATTCATTTCCGTTTTTCATGAAATAACATTCAATTCTTTGATATTCTTAAAATATTCTATTGCTTCTGGGTTTGCCAGTGAAGCCATATTTTTTATATTATGACCATGCACAGTGTCCCGAACAGCAATTTCTGCAATTTTTCCAGACTTTGTTCTTGGAATATCTTCAACTTTTAAAATTACTGCTGGTACATGTCGCGGTGTTGCTTTTGCTCTAATTTCTAGTTTTATTTTCTTAACAAGAGCTTCATTAAATAATACATTTTCTTTTATTCTTAAGAATAATACGACACGTTGATCATCATCAATATTTTGTCCAATGACGACACCTTCGATTACTTCCTCCATTGCCTCAACAACTCGGTAAATCTCTGCTGTCCCAATTCTTACTCCGCCGGGATTCAAAACAGCATCAGAGCGTCCAAAAAATCTCAATCCTTTGTTGGCCGTCAACTCAACAAAATCACCTTGGTGCCAAACATTTTCAAACTTCTCAAAATAAGCTGATTTATACCTCACATTATCTTTATCATTCCAAAATCCAATGGGCATAGACGGATGTGGACTTTCACATACTAATTCACCTCGGGTATTTTGTATTTCTTTGCCATCATCATTATAAACTTTAACATTCATGGCCAAATGGCGTTTTTGACATTCACCTTTAAAAACTGGACTTGTTGGACTACCACCAACAAAACATCCTAAAATATCTGTCCCTCCGGCTATCGAAGATAAACAAACATCTTTTTTCCAATTCTTATATACATAATCAAAGCCAACTTCAGATAAAGGCGAACCTGTCGACAGGATTGTTCTTAATTTAGTCAAATCATGAGTTTTCATTGGCTTAACATCTGCTTTTGAGCATGCATCTAAATATTTAGCTGATGTCCCAAAGTGCGTTACTTTTTCTTCAGAAATAATATTGGCTAATCTATTACCATCTGGAAAAAAGGGCGATCCATCAAATAAAACCAAAGTTGCACCTGAAGCTAATCCAGAGACCATCCAGTTCCACATCATCCAACCACAGGTTGTAAAATATAATAACCTATCATTCATTTTTATATCTGACTGAAGTTGGTGTTCTTTTACGTGTTGAAGTAAAGTTCCACCAACAGAATGGACTATACACTTGGGCAATCCCGTAGTTCCAGATGAAAACATGATAAACAATGGGTCGTTGAAGTTTACTCTTTCATAATGAATTTTTTGAACAGCAAAAGGTGCAAGATAATCGCTCCACAAAATACCCTTTTCACCAATTGGTGATATATCTGCTTCAACATGATTTAATGGAAAAATAATAGTTTTCTGAATACTAGGAACTCTAGAAGTTAAATCTGCCGCAATCTTTATGTTAGATATTTCTTTCCCATTGTATTGATATCCATCGGCACAGAATAAAACTTTTGGCTCTATCTGACTAATCCTGTCAAGTGCAGCACTGAGACCAAAATCTGGAGAGCACGAGCTCCAAACTGCCCCAATGGATGAGACGGCCAATAACGCAACTATGGTATAAGGTGAGTTTGGTACTATACCTGCAACTCTATCACCTTTTTGGACTCCACTTTCACGTAATGATTGTTGAAGTAAAGATACTGAGTTATACAATTCTTTCCAAGACCACTCAGTACGTGCTCCACCTTCATCATGAAAAATAATTGCAGGGCCATTATTTGAAGCATTTAAAACATTTTCTGCATAATTTATTTTTCCATTTGGAAAAAACTTCGCATTTATTATCTCTTTACAAGGAGTTAAAACAACATCCCCCTTTGACCCTTGTATATTGCCATAATCCCAAAAAGCAGACCAAAAATTTTCAATATTTGTAACAGACCAATCCCACAATGCGTCATAGTCTTCAAAATTCCCCAATTCAGATTTTTGTAAATATTCACAAAAACTTGTTATATTCGCTTTTTTGACTCTTTGAGTGCTAGGGCGCCAAATTGGTTCTTGTTTATCAATGCACATTTTTAAAAAAGATTCCCCAATTTATTCTGCACAATACATATGGATAGCGTAATCTTGTGTCCATAATGAAATTTAAAGCCATAATTAACATTCATAACAAAATAAGGTCAAAATTTAGTATAGACTGAGAACTTGATCAGTGATTATGGTTATTCTCAAAGATTGGGGGCTTTTATGTTTTTAAAAAATGCATGGTATGTTGCAGCATGGGCAGATGAAGTGACCCATAATTTACAACAAATTACAGTTTTAAATCAAAAAATATGCATTTTTAAATCTCAATCTGGAGATTTTGTTGCATTAGAAGATGCTTGCCCACATCGCAAATTACCACTTTCAAAAGGTCGAATTAAAGGTGACACAGTAGAATGTGGCTATCATGGCCTTACATTTGATTGTTCTGGAAAGTGCGTATGGGCACCTGGGCAAGGTAATATTCCTTCAAATGCAAAAGTTCATTCATACCCACTACATGAAAAATACGGTTTAATTTGGATATGGATGGGCAATAGTGCCTTAGCTGATCATCACGACATATTTGAGATAAAAAATTATAATGATCCATCATGGGGAATAAACCGTGGTGATGCCATGGAACTTGAATGTAATTATCTACTCATGTGCGATAATCTATTGGATCCAACCCATGTTGCATGGGTACATGCTGGTAGCTTTGGACAAGCAGCCACTAAAAGTGCTCCACTACGCGTAAAGAAAACTGATGATGGTGTGATTGTTCACCGTTGGATGTTGGATGTGGAACCAGCCCCTTTTTACAAAAAAGTAGTAGGATTTAAAGGAAATTGCGACCGATTACAGCATTATGAAGTTAGATATCCATCAAATGCACTTATTAAAGCCATTTTCACACCCGCAGGAACAGGTGGCTCAGAGGGAAAACTTCATGAAGATGTATTTATAATGGATAGCTATAATTTCATGACACCAGTTACGGAAAGTAAAACCCGTTATTATTGGTTTCAATTACGAAATATACGTCCTGATGATCCTGAATTATCCCAGTTAATGACTGATGATGTTCAACACGCATTTGAAGAGGATCAAAATGTTCTCAACGAAGTGCAAAAAGGTATGACCAATAAAACATCGCCACATATTGATTTGCCAATAGACGCAGGTCAACTTCGTTTTAGACGCCAATTACAAGCAATGATCAATGAGGAAGTGCAAGTAGATAAACAGATGGCTCAATAAACTTTAGCAACGGCAATTAATCATATGAACACAAATCAATTATTAGCAGAACCAAAAAAAAGTACCTACGATGTAATAATCATTGGTGGAGCGATGCTTGGATCATCAGTTGCTTGGTTTTTGGCAAAGAATGCTGGCTTTGATGGATCAATATTAGTCATAGAAAAAGATCCAAGCTATGAATTTACGTCCACATCACACACCAACAGCTGCATGCGCCAACAATTCAGTGCTGAAATTAACATAAAAATTTCTCAATTCGGGGCAAATTTTGTAAAAAACTTTCAGGAATATATGGGAGGTGATGAGCGTGTGCCTCAAATACCGTTTCATCAATATGGATATATGTATTTGGCTGATAATCCAATATTTGCACAAACATTAAAAGAAGCTCAAATTATACAAGAAAAATGCGGTGCTGGCACAAAACATATGTCAGTTGATCAAATAGAAAATGATTATCCGTTTTATATGCTAGATGACATAATCGCAGCAAATCACAATTTGATTGATGAAGGTTACTTCGATGGTAATACAATTTTCGATTGGTGGAAAAGATCTGCAAAAGAAAACGGTGTTGAATATGTAAACAACGAAGTTGTCTCAATAGAAAAAAACTCTACAGGTAACTATGTCGAAACTATAACATTAAAATCTGGTGAAAAAATCAATGCGGGGCAAGTTGTCAATGCTACCGGACCTCGGGCTAGCTTAACTGCACGAATGTTAGGCATTCAATTACCAGTTGAACCGCGTAAAAGATATACATTCATTTTTGATGCTGAAAAGCCCCTTGACCGAGACTTACCACTTACCATTGACCCGTCTGGAGTTCACATGAGGTCAGAAGGTCAGTACTATTTAGCTGGGTGTCCTCCTGATGTAGATCCAGCAGTTGAATATGATGATTTTACACAAGACCATAACATTTGGCAGGAAAAAGTTTGGCCAATACTGGCAAACAGAATTCCACAATTTGAATCCATCAAATTACTAAATTCTTGGGCAGGTCATTACGCTTTCAATACTCTTGATCAGAACGCAATTGTTGGACCCCATTCGTATATAAAGAATTTTTTGTTTGTAAACGGATTTTCTGGGCATGGATTTCAACAATCTCCTGCAATGGGTAGAGGTATAGCAGAAATGATTACTTATGGTGAATATAGAACTCTCGATCTTTCTCCATTTGGCTTTGCACGAATAGAAAATAACGAACCATTTATAGAAAAAGCTGTGATTTAAAGGATTTAAAAAATGAAAAAAATTGTACTCACTGGAGCCGCTGGAAGACTTGGTTCGTATCTTCGAGAACCATTATTAAGACTAGCACAGGAGCTTGTATCATCAGACATTATTGAAAGTATTGGAACACTTCACCCAAATGAAACATATGTAAGAGCCGATCTATCAGATTTGTCAGCAATGATTGATCTACTCAAAGGTGCCGACATGGTAGTTCATTTTGGTGCAATAGGTGACGAAGCACCCTTTGACGCAATATTACAGGCAAATATTATTGGAGCATATAATATTTGGGAAGCGGCCCATCAAAACGGAGTGAAGCGTGTCGTTTATGCAAGCTCAATTCATGCCGTAGGAATGCATAAAAAAACAGATTTTATTGGTACTGACGTTCCACATAGGCCTGACACTTATTATGGACTAGCAAAGTGTTTTGCCGAAGACCTCGCTTCTCTTTATTGGGATAAACGCGGATTAGAATCTGTTTGTATGCGTATTCTATCGTGTGCTCAGGTATCTAATCCTAGAGCTGTTGGTTCTTGGTTATCGTATGATGATTTAATTCAGCTTGTTGAAAAATCTATCACTACACAAATAACTGGTTTCTCAATTGTTTATGGTGTTTCGAATAATGACCGTGCAACTGTTGATAATAGTATGGCTAGCCATCTTGGATTTAAACCAAAAGATAACGCTGAACAATTTGCAGAAAAAATCTATTCTGAAGAAGAAAAGCTAGATCCATACGATCAAGGTGCAGTTTGCCAGGGAGGGCCTTTTGCATCAGTCGAGTTAGGTCATAGTGGTGTTGCCACAATGAAAATAGCAAATGATAAAAAAGTAATTTAATAAATTTAAAACATAAAGATCTGGAACATTAGGTTTTGAAAAACCGAAAGTTTTAAAAACCTCTATGCCTTATTAAAATTATAAGCCAATATTACGCAAAATTTACCATAAAGGATAACCCATGGCTCGTGTATATTTAAAGAAAGCAGAAAAGACTGCAAAAACTGATGCAGGCTCAACTCAAGATATTGTACGTGGCATTCTTTCGGATATCGAAGAAGGTCGTGAAAAAGTTGCATTAGAGATTTCTGCTAAATTTGATAAATACTCAGGCAATGCAATATTATCACGTGATGAAATTGATGAAGCTAAAGAGAAAATTCCCCAAAAATTACGTGATGATATGCATTATGCACATGACAATATCATGCGTTTTGCACTTGCTCAAAAGGGCACAATGTCAAACATGGAAATGGAACTTCATCCAGGCTTAATAACAGGTCAAAAGTTAATCCCTGTTAATGCAGCAGGTTGTTATGTGCCAGGTGGTCGATATGCACACATAGCTTCAGCCATGATGACAGTTACAACTGCTAAAGCCGCTGGAGTTGGACATATTACAGCATGTTCTCCACCAAATGGAGATGAAGGTATAAATCCTGCAATTATATATGCTGCTGATTTAGCTGGAGCAGATAAAATATTATCTCTTGGCGGTGTTCAGGGTGTTGCATCAATGACATATGGTTTATTTGACCTGCCTGAAGCTGATATTATTGTGGGTCCAGGAAATCAATTTGTAGCTGAAGCAAAGCGCCAACTATTTGGACGTGTTGGCATAGACATGATTGCAGGACCGACAGACAGCCTTATATTAGCTGATGCTGATGCAGATCCAGAAATAGTAGCATGTGATTTGGTTGGACAAGCAGAACATGGCTATAATTCTCCTGTTTGGTTAGTTACTGACAGCAAAGAACTTGCTGAGAAAGTAATTGAACTAGTTCCAGGATATATTGAGAGCTTACCTGGCACAAACCGTGAGAATGCTACTGCAGCTTGGCGTGATTATGCAGAAGTAATTGTATGCTCTGACAGAGAAGAAATGGCAGCTACATCTGATGATTATGCACCAGAACACCTCACGGTTCAGGCTTCAGATCTTGATTGGTGGTTAGATCGCTTAACATGTTATGGGTCACTATTCCTAGGCGAAGAAACTACGGTTGCTTATGGTGACAAATCATCAGGGCCAAACCATGTTTTACCTACATCGAGGTCTGCACGCTACACTGGTGGCCTATCGGTGCACAAATATATGAAAGTCGTTACTTATCAAAGGTCAACTCGTGAAGGAGCTAAGCGCGTTGCTGAATCCTGTGCACGCATATCACGTCTTGAAGGCATGGAAGGTCACGCTCGCACTGCAGATATTCGTTTAGCGAAATATTTTCCTGGTGAGAATTTCGACCTGACACCTGAAGGTTAATTAATGTTTGAAGTTAGTGGAAAAATCATTGCAGTAACAGGTGCATCCTCTGGGATTGGCCAGGCAATGGCTAGCCATTTAGCCAAAAGTGGCGCAAAGGTAATTGCTATAGCACGTAGAACTGAGGCTTTATCAAAATGGGCTGAAAATACTGACGGCAGTGTAGGCTTCGTTGCAGCTGATCTTGGTGATATAGATTCATTGGCAAATGTATCTCAAAAAATAAAATCCCATTTTGGCAATGTTGACATACTTATAAACGCCGCTGGATTAAACCCTCGCATTCATGCAGATGAAGTTACAAAAAAAATCTGGAACGAAACCTTAGATATTAATTTAAGCGCACCGTTTTTTCTTGCCCAACAGATGGTTCCCGCAATGAAAGAGTCCAAATGGGGTCGTATCATAAACTTTGCATCGCTTCAGTCAGAACGTGCTTTCGAAAATGGCATTTCATATGGCACAGCAAAAGGTGGCGTAATGCAAATGACGCGGGCAATGGCGCAGGCTTGGTCCAAAGATGGTATAACGGTTAATGCAATAGCTCCTGGCTTTTTTCCAACAGAATTAACAGCTTCTGTTTTTGCCAACGAAGCATTAGCAAATCAAAATGCAAACCAGACATGTATAGGCAGAAATGGAACCATGGATGACCTAACCGGTCCAGTCCAGTTTTTATGCTCCAACGCAAGTGCATATATAACTGGCCAAACACTTTATGTTGATGGGGGTTTCACTGCAAAATGAAAGCATTAGTATATACGGGACTTAAAACACTAGAATATCGTGATGTTCCAAACCCAGATTTAAAAGATGATGAAAACCTAATATCCATACGATCAGTTGGTATCTGTGGATCGGATATGCACGCATTCCTGGGACATGATGATCGTCGCCCTGCCCCATTAATCCTTGGCCACGAAGCTGCTGGTGACGTTATAGAAGGTCCACTCAAGGGCACTCGAGTAACCATAAATCCATTAGTTACCTGTCAAAAATGTAAAGAATGTAAATCTAATCGGTCTAACCTTTGTGGTAAAAGACAGATTATTTCAATGCAGCCAAGAGAGGGAGCATTTGCAGAAATGGTTGCAATGCCCAGCCGAAACTTAGTAGTGGTACCTGATAATATATCATTTAATGACGCTGCCCTTACAGAACCTTTGGCAGTTTGTTGGCACGCAGTAAGACTTGGAATTAACGCGCTTGATACTGAAATTCAGACTGCAAATACTCTTGTTATAGGTGGCGGTGCAATTGGACTTGGTTCGGCACTTTCATTAATGGCAAAAGGTGTCAAAAAAATTAAAATTGCAGAACCAAATGCAAAAAGAAGAGCATTTCTTCAAGCAAATACATGGTTTGATATTTATGACCCTACCGAAGGGCATGGCGAATTATCTAATTACGATATTGTCATTGATGCAGTAGGGTTTGCCTCGAGTAGAACAGACGCTTGCGCATTAGCAAAACCAGGTAGTGTAATTTTACATATTGGTTTAGGCGATAGTGATGGTGGCTTAGACATTCGCAGGCTTACTCTACAAGAAATTCGCTTCATAGGCACTTATACTTATACTGAACAAGACTTTATAGATACTGCACATGCAATATTTGATGGAAGTTTTGGATCCTTAGATTGGTACCAAACACGCCCACTTTCAGAAGGTAACGATGCTTTTGAGCAAATATTAAATGGTGAGATCGCTGCACCTAAGATCGTTCTAAATCCTTAAGACAACAGCCCCTGTTCGAGGGTTTGTGAACCATTAAATAAAACTTCCCGGTGTTCTACTAAATATTCTATAGACAACCTCTGTGAGGGGCCATGGAATGCCAAGGCTGCTACAAATCTCCCACTATTATCAGTCACTGGTACTGCAATAGCCCGCATTCCATCCATAAATTCTTCATCATCTATTGAATAACCTTGCTTAGAGATTTTATCTAGCTCCTCCATCAACTTATCAACATCTACAAACGTTTTATCAGTAAGTTTTTCTAAATTTAGAGCAGAAACAAACTTTCTACGCGCAAATTTTGATAAGCTTGCCAAAAAACATTTTCCACTCGCTGTACAATGAAATGGAACATTTGTACCAACCGGAAGCTGTACACGAAAAGCCCAGTTTGTATCTATTCTATCTAAATAATGCATCCCCGACTCCTCTGGAACCACATAATTTACAGCCTCGTGTACTGCTGATGCTACAGTCTGAAGAACTTGATGGCGGGTTATATGAAAGCGGGACGCATGTAAGAGCCCTGCACCCATCAATCTTAATCTACGGCTTGGACGGTACCTTTTGCCTCCTGGTTCACGATTTAAAAAGCCTTCCTTTTCAAGTGTTGATACTAATCTATGAACGGTTTGCTTTGGTAGGCCAATCTCATCGTTTATTTCCGTAGCAGTCATGGCACGATCTGATCTTCCAATAACTTCCAGTATTAAAAGTGTCCTAAGATTACTTGGAATTCTGTTTTCTTCTAGTTCTTTTGACATTTATTAAAATCTCTTGTTGCACGAATCACTTTAAACCATTTAAATACTTTTATAGCAAAAACGGGACTAAAAGTCTCATTTTTTAATATTTCGAGGTTTTTTATTGGAATTTGACTATATTATTGTTGGAGCAGGCTCTGCTGGGTGCGCTATTGCCAACCGTTTGTCAGAAAACGGGAGATATTCTGTTGCCTTATTAGAAGCTGGTGGCAAAGACACTAATCCATGGATACATATACCAGTTGGCTATTTTAAAACTATGGGTAATCCCAAAACTGATTGGTGCTATAGTACTGAAGCTGACAAAGGAATTAATGATAGATCAATTCCGTGGCCACGTGGAAGAGTTTTAGGTGGATGTAGCTCTATAAATGGATTGTTATACGTGAGAGGTCAATCACAAGACTTTGATAATTGGCGTGATTTGGGTAATGTAGGATGGGGATGGGATGATGTCCTTCCACTATTCAAAAAAGCTGAATCCTGGAAAGGTGACACAAAGAGTAATTTGAGAGGCCATGATGGTCCCCTCTCAGTATCACCAACTCGCTTAAGTCGGGACGTAGTAGATAGATGGGTCGATGCAGCTGTCGAAAGTGGTTATAAGCGAAATTACGATTATAACGCAGAAGACCAAGAAGGCGTTGGATATTTCCAATTAACAGCAGACAAAGGCCGTAGATGCTCAACTGCAGTTGCCTATCTTAACCCAGCAAAAAAAAGAAAAAACCTACATATACTTACAAATACTCAAGTAGAAAAAATTATAATAGAAAATGGCCGAGCATCGGCTGTGAATGCGATTCAAAACTCTACGCCAAAAATTATTAATGCGCGAAAAGAAATAATATTATCTGCCGGAGCAATTGGATCACCTCAAATACTAATGTTATCTGGAATTGGTGATCCTAAAGAATTAAAGAAACATAATATTAATGTAGTCAAAAACCTTCCCGGTGTAGGTAAGAATCTCCAAGATCATCTTCAGGCTCGGCCAATATTTAAAACAGACTTATCTACAATAAATATAGAAACAAATAACATTTTTAAACAAGGTATGATTGCATTGCAATACGCCATGAGCAGAACCGGTCCTATGACAATGGCTGCAAGTTTAGGGACTGCTTTTTTAAAGACTGATGATAAATTAAAAACGCCAGACATTCAGTTTCATATCCAACCATTCAGTGCAAACAACGCTGTAGAAGGTACTCATAAATTTTCCGCATTCACAGCATCAGTTCTTCAAATGAGACCTGAAAGTACTGGCCACCTGGAGCTTGTCTCAGCAAATCACAAAGATCATCCTAAAATTCATCCAAATTATTTAGACAAAGACATTGATAAAAAGACCATAGTAAAAGGTATTCAAATTGCCCGCAAAATTGCACAATTTGAACCCCTTAAGTCTCACATTATTGAAGAGTTCCAGCCTGGCACTGAAGTGAAATTCGATGATTATGAAGCTACTTTAAATTGGGCAAGACAAACTTCTGTTACGATTTACCATCCTACTGGTACTTGCAAGATGGGAAATGACAAAATGGCAGTTGTAGATGAGCGATTGCGTGTGTATGGAGTCGACGGCCTAAGAGTGGCCGATTGTTCAATAATGCCTGTAATAACATCAGGCAATACAAACGCACCAGCAATTATGATTGGTGAGAAAGTTTCACAAATGACATTAGAGGATGCAGTGTAATGTTAGACACAGTTGTTGGCTTTGGCCAAATAATAATAGCCGACTTAATTCTTTCAGGTGACAATGCACTTGTTATTGGAATGGCAGCTGCTGGCTTGCCTACTGAGCAACGTAAAAAAGCAATATTTTATGGTATGGTCATAGCTGCAGTCTTACGAATTGTTTTTGCATTAATTGCTACATATTTATTAGGTGTAAAAGGACTGTTATTTTTTGGGTCAGTGCTTCTATTTTGGGTTTGCTGGTCTTTATTCAAAGAAATAAGGAGTGGGAGTCATTCCGATGGTGCTATTTCAAGTGATGGCACAATCGATTCACTATCAGATAGTAATGTACCTCAAAAAACTATGTTTGCGGCACTATTATCAATTACCATTGCTGATATTACCATGTCTCTAGACAATGTATTGGCTGTTGCTGGCATAGCGAATGGTGACACTCAAATGTTAGTATTTGGTCTTGGGTTAGCTATTGTGCTTATGGCATTTGCTGCCACTTTAATAATGAAATTACTAGCTAAGTATCCTTGGATATCTTGGCTAGGATTAGTTGTATTGGTTTATGTTGCGGGTGAAATGATGTATCGTGGTTTTTACGATATCTCAACCGGAATAGGTCCAATGTTAGGATTGGTCGAGGGCATGGATATGTCCAAACACCACTAAAGACGGTTTGCTATGCATAATGCATGGCAAATTGAGACACCGCCCCTTTTAAGTCTTCGAAATGGGGGGGAATAAGTAAAGAGGACAAAACTTAAGGGAGGATAAAACATATGTTTAATCTCAAAACTGCAACAGCCGTAGCTGTTGCACTTTCCATAACGGCTACTTCAGCCTTTGCGGAAAAAGTTCTACGCATCCAATCAGTTCTATCAAACACATCTGATGAAGCTGTAATGCTAGGAAAATTTGGTGAGGACGTTGCAGCTTTAACAGGCGGGTCTTTGAAAATAGAAATACTACCAGCTGGTGCTATTGTTGGCCCACGTGATATCATGGACGCAGTTGATGCGGGTCTTGTTGAAGGTGGTTTCGCTTGGACTCACTACTGGGGTGGTAAGCACGTAGCTGCCAACCTATTTGGTGCACCAGTAGCGGGTGCTGGTGTTGGCATGGACAACATCGCATTTCTTTCATGGTTCCAATACGGTGGTGGTAAAGAGCTTTACGATCGTCTTTGGACAGAAATGGGCGTGAATGTTAAAGGTTTCATGCTACAGCCAGTTGGTCCAGAAGCTTTAGGTTGGTTCCCAGAGCCAATTACTTCTATGGATGACTTCCGTAAAATGCGTTTCCGTGCCCCTCCAGGAATGGTTGGAGCTGCTTACGCTGAAATCGGTGTTCCTGCTGTTGCTATGGGCGGTGGTGACATTCTTCCAGCGCTTGAAAAAGGTACAATTGACGCAGCTGAATGGTGCTGTCCTAAGCCTGACTCAGTATTTGGTTTCCAAAAAGTACTTAAGCACTACTACCTACAAGGTTTACACCAAGTTGTTGTGAATGCTGACATGTATGTAAATGGTGATTTCTACAATGGCTTGTCTGATACAGAGAAAAAAGCATTAGAAGTTGCTGCAAACGCATCTTTGTCTAAGTCAATGTCATACCGTATCTATGAAAATGGTAAGGCGCTGAAAGATCTTACAGATAACCACGGTGTTATCTTAGAAGATACTCCAGCTGACTATTTCACAGAGTACATGGCTGCTGCGAAGAAATCTTTGCAAGCTGCGGCTGATGAAAATGCATTCTTTGCTGAAGTATGGCAGTCACAAAAAGATTTTGCTGACATAGCTGTACCTTTCTGGGCTGGTGCTCAAGCATCAAATGCAAGCTTAGGTAAAGCACACGCAGACACATTGAAGTAAAAACTTCTTCTAGTGCGGGGCCTACGGGCCCCGCATTTCTTTTTCGGAAAGGGTCTTTACGATAACAAGACCTTTTTCAAAAAAGAAGCCGTAATAAACGGCATTTTAAAGGGAGAGAAGACATGGCTGCAGAAGAACCAATTCCAGAGGACTTGGAAATTGCCGATGAGCTGATTGCTGAACGACGCGCGGAAGCCCCTGGAGAAACACCAGAGGATATGACACCTTGGCAGCGACCAATCACAGCAGTCATTGACGTTGTCAACTATCGTGCAGGTCAAATGATTGCTCTTTTGATGATACCACTTATTGCAGTTGTTGTTTACGAAGTTATATCGCGTAATCTTGATACAGTTCTCATTGATGCAGGCTTTGGAAATTTAGCAAAAGCTCTTGGATTAGGCCCAACACTATGGGTTTATGATATGAGCCGAATGATTGCAGGAGTCCTTTGGATGGCGGCTGCAGGTTATGGACTCATGCGCGGTGTACACATACGCGCAGATTTTTTATACCGCAACTGGACAGCGAAAACTCAGGCAACAGTAGACGCTTCTCTATACTTGCTTTTCTTTATTCCAGCTATGATCTTTTTCACATGGGTATCTGCTGAATTTTGGTGGAAAGCCTTTTCAACTGGAGAGACCAACCAAGTAGACAGTGCATGGGGCCCATTATTATGGCCTGCAAGAACAGCCATGCCAGTTGGTGGGTTTTTATTGTTAATCCAAGGCATTCCAGAGATTTTCCGCGCTTTCCATAAAATGGGTAAAGAGCGTGAACGTAAGTTTGTTATGGCACTTCCAATTTATTTAATTGCACTCACATGGCTTGTATTGGCAATTTTCTTACCAGATTTAGTTCCAGGTGGGGCTGCATTTACTGAAATGATGAAAGCAAGCCCATCACTGGATAAAGCAACAATTGGCCTAATTATGATGGGAGCAATGTTGTTTGTGATCTTTATTGGTTTTCCAATTTCATTCACCTTGATCTTCTTGGCATTTATTTTTGGTATTTGGGGTTATAACTTTTTCTTCTCAACCTTTTTAATGACGCTTGGTACCAACTCCACTATGCTAAATGATCAGTTAATGGCGGTACCGTTATTTGTTTTGATGGGCATAGTTATGGAGTCTGCCGGTTTAATGGAACGCTTATTTTCGTCAATCCAAATGATCATGTCACGTGTACGTGGAGCTTTGTTTATAGCTGTTTTGATCGTATCTACTATTTTTGCAGCGGCAACAGGTATAGTTGGAGCGTCGGTGACCATGCTGGGCATTATGGCCGGTGCAACAATGACCCGTGCTGGTTATGATACAAAGTTAGCTGCAGGAACAATTACAGCGGGTGGTACACTTGGAATCTTGATACCACCATCTATTATGTTGATTGTTATGGGCCCAGTATTGGAAGTATCAACACTTGATCTATTCCGAGGTGCATTTATTCCAGGTGCCCTTCTCGCATCTCTATACTTACTATATACGCTTGGACGTTGCTGGATAAACCCAGATTTAGGTCCAATCCTATCAGATGAGGATCAACCAGATACATCACGTTTCTATGGAGCAGAAGTCGCATTAATCTGTCTTGGAGTTCTTACTATTTGCCGTGTTTTTGGCCTTGGTTTGGGTGGTACATTTGGAGGGTTTATTCCATTTGGAGGACTTTTTGCATTAATCATAATTGGTACAATTGCATACAAAGCATACCGGAATTTATCAATTCTTCGAATAGCTTTACCAATCGCAGTTCTGTTTCATCTGTATATGATTTTCGCAAACATTGGTGAAGATGGTAGCTTGCCAATCATGTCAATTGTAATGGGCGCGTTTATTTTACTCTTAGCCTACTTGGGTCGCATTATTTATAGTGCAGAAGCAGACAAAGATTTTTACTTCTCTAATCTATGGGATGAATTCTTTGCTGGGTTAATGCCTCCAACAATCCTTATTTCCTTTGCTCTAGGCTCAATTCTTCTTGGCTTCGCAACACCTGCGGAAGCAGCTGCAATGGGTGCATTTGGTTCAATTTTGCTGGCTATAGGATATCGTAAATTCACCTTTTCAAATTTCTTCGATAATTTAATGAAAGCACTTGAAATTACAGTTCTGATTATGTTCTTAGTTGCAGCTTCAAACTTCTTTGGAGCCGAGTTTAGTGCATTAGGAACCCCTAAGTTAATGACAGAAATGTTGCTTGGCCTTGAAATGTCACCATACTTGATCTTGCTCATGGTGATGGCGCTAATATTCTTACTGGGCTGGCCATTGGAATGGGTCCCTATCGTATTGATCGTTGTACCTATTCTATTGCCAACAGTTCAATCTTTGGAACTTCATGGTTTGAGCAGTTATGATACTATGGTTTGGTTTGGTATTCTTGTTGCTGTCAATTTACAAACTGCTTGGCTTAGTCCACCTGTGGCCTTGTCAGCTTACTTCTTAAAAGGTGTCGTACCTAATTGGGATCTAAAAGATATTTACATTGGTATGATGCAATTTATGTTGGTTCAGTTATTAGGACTGGCATTAATATTCATCTTCCCACAACTCGTTCTTTGGTTGCCAAGAGTTATGGCGGGATAAATAAATAATCATATAATCAAAAAGCCCACCTTTATTTAAAGGTGGGCTTTTTTTTAACCACATATGAATTATAACCTATCACGCATTGAGAACCACAACATTGCTAATACTAATAAAGGTGATCTCAACATAGCACCCCCCGGGAAACGGGGTGTTGGAACAGAAGCCATGAAATCAAATTGTTCGGCTTGCCCACGAATTGCATCAGCAGCCATTTTTCCACCCATAGTAGCCATTGCCACACCGTGACCTGAATATCCTGAAGCAGACAGAATATTACCATCTATGCGTTCAAAGTGTGGCATACGATTCATCGTAATACCTAATGTTCCACCCCATGCATAATCAATGCGAGTATTCTTTAATTGCGGATAAATTTCTAACATTGGCTTACGTACCGCCGCTGCAATATCATTAGGAAATTTATATCCATAACTTTCAGATCCACCAAACAATAAACGCCGGTCAGGACTAAAACGAAAATAATTCACAACAAATTTACTGTCTGCCACAGCATGATTATTTTTAATAAGTGCCTCTTGCGCCTCCTCACTCATAGGTTCGGTTGCGATTATAAAATTATTAATTGGCATAACTCTTGCGGCAACCCGACTGTTTAAACGCCCCAAGTACCCATTACATGCAAGTACAACAAATTTTGCACTTACAGATCCATGTTCTGTTTTAATCTGTGCTGGATCACCCGATTTCAGGTCTATGACTTTAGATTGTTCATAAAGCATAACACCTAATTCAACGCATTTTCGAGCTAGCCCCAAAGCGTATCGCAAAGGATCAATATGGCCAGCACCCATATCAAGTGTGCCGCCAAAATATGCTGGGCTATTAATTAGATCACGAGTTTCTTCACAGCTAAGATTGCGAATTTTATCATAGCCGTATTTGTTACGTAGATGATCAGTATATGCATGTTCCTCATTTACATAACGTTTGCGGTGTGCTGTATGAATAATACCATCAACAACACCACAATCATCCATATCTGCAGATAAATTACGTACCAAATCAACTGACTGCTGCGAAATACCCCACAATGCTTTGGCGTGTTCATCACCCAACATTGCTTCTAATCCCTCTTGATCCATACGTTGGCCACCAGAGACTTGGCCACCATTTCTCCCCGAAGCTCCAAAGCCAAGACGTTGCGCCTCAAGAAGAGCAACTTTATAACCTGATTGAGCCAAATGTAATGCAGTAGAAAGGCCCGTAAAACCGCCGCCCACTATGCAAACATCAGCTTGTATTTCATTTTTAAGGCATGGAAATTTTTCAAGTTGAGTTGCATGCTCTGCATAATATGATGGCGGGTATTTCCCTTGCTTATCGTTTGCCGTCAACAAATCCATCTTTTAAGCATTCAACAATAAATGTTCGCGTTCCCAAGGTGAAATCTCGCGTTGGTATTCCATAAGTTCCGCATGTTTGATTTGACGGTATAAATTACAAAATTCAGTTCCTAATACCTCTTGAAGACCTGTATCTGCCTCAAATAATGTAAGTGCAGCAAACAGAGAATGCGGCAATCCAGTATCGGTTTCAAAGATTTCTTCATTAACAGCACCACGTGGTTCTATACTGTTAACCATACCCAAATATCCCGCAGCTAAACTAGCAGCAATTGCGAGATAAGGGTTCGCATCACTACCTGTTACGCGGTTTTCCACCCTACGTGCATTCGGGCCAGAATTTGGAATGCGTAGCCCTGTAGTGCGATTATCAGCAGCCCACTCTAAATTTGAAGGCGCAGAATAGGCACCTGCCAAGCGACGGTATGAATTCACATATGGCGCAAGCAAAGGTACTGCATTTTGTAAATGCTTTTGTGAGCCACCTATAAAATTATAAAATAAATCTGTTGGTGAACCATCAGCCTTTGAAAAAATATTTTGGCCTGTTTTTATATCCACAATTGATTGGTGAATATGCATTGCTGAACCCGGCTGATCCCGCATTGGTTTTGCCATAAAGGTAGCAAATACACCATGTTTTAATGCTGCCTCTCGTATTGTACGCTTAAAATAAAACACTTGATCTGCTAATGCCAGTGGGTCTCCATGCATCAAATTAATCTCGATCTGCCCTGCACCACCTTCTTGTATAATTGTATCAATCTCTAAGCCCTGTGCCTCGGTATAATCGTAAATTGTATCAATCACATCTCCAAACTCATCCACTGCAACCATGGAAAATGCTTGCTGGCGTGCTCCAATGCGCCCTGTCCGTCCAACAGGTGGCTGTATTTCTTCTGATGGATTAGTATTAGGTTTAGTTAAGTAAAATTCTAATTCAGGAGCGACTACAGCGCGCCAACCTTTTATCTCATAAAGGCTTATTATTCTTCTTAAAACATTACGTGGTGCTATTTGTAGATCTTCACCTTCTCGAGTTTCGATATTATTGATTATCTGAACAGATGCATCTTCAGACCACGGGACAGCAGCCGCCGTAGACATATCAGGACGCAATACAATATCTTTCTCTGTCCATTGATTTTCAATATCATCCATATCCACATACTCTCCTGATATGGTTTGATAAAATAATGATACAGGTAAGAAAGTAGTCCCTGTTGAAGAAAACTTATGTGCCGGCATAGTTTTACCGCGAGACATACCAGCAATATCTGGAATAATACTCTCTACTTCCTCTAGTTTTCGTGCACCTTTATGAGCCTTAAATGCTTTTGGAAGTTCTTTTACCCAACTTTTTTCATCATCGTTACTCATAAGGCCTCTTCATGTATATTTATTATAAAAATGCTATCACATCTTTCCTTTTGCACCAGAAAATTGTTGAAAGCAAAACAAACAATGCTTTTCAAGAATTATATACGTCCAATAATATTTCCTTTTGCACCTTTTTGTTTTGCCAGCAAACACAAAAAATCATGACCAATAGTTGCAGCAGCAATAGCTGTAATTTCACTAACATCATAAGCTGGGGAAACTTCTACGATGTCCATACCAATCAAGTCCAAACCTTCTAGGCCACGTAGTAATTCTAACCCTTGCCACGTTGCAAGCCCACCAACAACTGGAGTGCCTGTTCCTGGAGCATATGATGGGTCAAATCCATCAATATCCCAAGAAATATATACTGGACTATCACCTGCACGATTCTTAATGACCTCAAGTGCAGCATCAATACCATTCCTATGAACCCAAGGAGATGTTAATATTTCAAACCCATGATCAGAATTATTATATGTTCTCAACCCAATCTGAGTTGATTTAGAAGCATCTATTACACCTTCTGAAACTGCTCTAGCAAACATTGAACCATGATCCATTCCACCAGTATCTTCCCAAGTATCACAGTGAGCATCAAATTGTATTAATGTAACAGGTCCATATTTTTCTGCATGTGATTTTATTAATGGGTATGAAACAAAATGGTCACCACCAAAAGTTAACATTTTGGTATCCTGAGAAATTATTTTTGATGCGTGATCTTGGATGGCCTTCACAATAGTTTCTGGGTGGTGTGGATCTAGATGACAATCGCCATAATCTACGATTGAAAGATTTTCAAATAAATTAAACCCAAATGGGAATGCATCTAATTCTGCTAATTGAACTGATGCCTGTCTTATAGCTCTTGGACCTAACCTGCAGCCTGGGCGGTAAGTAACAGCGTTGTCAAAAGGTACTCCACTGACAGCTACATCAACACCATTTAAATCTTGACTATATTTTCGCCTTAAAAAAGATAAGGCTCCTCCATAAGTCATTTCATGATACATTCCCATAGTATCCTTCGATTTAAATGCAAAATCCCCTTTTTTATCTGACATATCTGTTCCTACAATCTACTTAAATAAGTTTTATATTCTATGGGTGGAATTTCAGTTGTAATCTGTGAAATTTCGTTTCGTCTTAATACGGAGTAAATATTACAATAATTTTCACCCAAAAGCGCTTTTGCAAATTCTGAATTTTCAAAATTATCTAGGCTTTGGTTCCAATTAGTAGTTAGTGGCATTGCTGGAGACGAATTTGCATCTTCAAGTGGCAAAGGTGGTTCTTCTTCTGTTTCAATGCCATGCAAAATTCCAGCTAATATGGCCGCAAATGCTAAATATGGATTTATATCTGCACCGGATATTCGATGCTCTAGTCGTGAAGCTGGCCCTTTAGTTACAGGCAACCTAATACCAGCGTTGCGATTATCAAGACCCCAATCTGGGGCACAGGGTGCGAATCCGCCTGGGAAAAACCTACGGTATGAATTCATATGAGGTGCGAAAATAGCTTGAAAATCTTCCATTGTATTCAAAACACCAGCAACCGCATATCTAAGTGCAGGCGCAATCTCTTCATTTGAACATTCAAATATATTTACACCTTCATTATCAAGAACTGAAGTATGTAAATGCATTCCATTTCCTGGATGGTCTGCATATGGTTTAGCCATGAATGTGGCTTCCATATCGTATTCATCTGCAACCCCTCGAACAAGACGTCGGAAAATTACAGCTGTATCAGCCGCTGACAAAACGTCGCCAGTATGATGGAAGTTAATTTCGAATTGACCAGGACCAAATTCTGCAATTATTGAATCAATTGGAAGACCTAAAACTTTAGATGCTTTTTGAATTGCACGTAGCATTTCTTCAGATCGAGATAACACTTCAAGATCGTAGTTCTGTGCATCAGGAGTTCTTTCAGGTGGTGTTGGTGGGTCAGAAACGTTTTTTCGTTTATTAATTATATAAAATTCTAATTCACAAGCTACGACAGGATTTAATCCTTTGTTCTTAAACTTATCAACAATCCTTTGAAGAATTAATCTAGGTGATAATTCAGATATATCACCATTCATCTCATGCATCTCAACCATCAACTGAGCAACATTACCTTTCGCCCAAGGGACAGGCTTCAAAGTTCCTAGAATTGGCTTTAAAATACCATCAGGATCACCTTGGATCATACCTAGACCTGTTTCAGGAATTTCAAATCCAAATATATTTGGTGCATAAGTCGAAAGTGGAATCCGAACTTGATTATCTAAAAGCTTTGATACTTCTGATGACGGTAACCATTTACCTCTAAGGACTGCATTTATATCACATAACATTAAATCTATTCGTTCTGGCACCCCATGTTGAGTACAATACAAATCATATTCAGTCATAAAATCAGTCATTATTTTCACCGTTTAGCTGCATAAATAAGTGCACCTTAAAAATGCACCCATGAATATAACAACTATTTATATAGCCCTTGGTCTTTTATATCCGCTAGAGTTTCATCTAAAGACTTTGATGCCAAATTAATTAAAGTATCTATTTCAGAACGACTTATTGTAATTGGTGGTGAAATAATCATGCGATCTCCTACATGCCTCATGATAAGCCCATTTCCAAAACTATGCCCACGCGCAATTAAACCAACTGTTCCAACATCTGCAGCAAACTTAGCCCTAGAGGACTTGTCAGGTGTCATCACAAGCGACCCCATAAATCCAACCATATTTGCCTCACCGATTAAAGGATGGTTGCTTAAATCATGCCATTTTTCTGCAAGATATGGCATTGTGTCTGAAGCTGCCTTTTCTATCAAATTTTCTTCTTGAATTATACGCAGATTTTCCAATGCAACTGCCGCTCCAACGGGATGTCCTCCATATGTATAACCATGAGCAAAATCACCCGCACTATTAATTACCGATGCAACTTCATCGCAAACCATAGAACCACCAATTGGTGCATAGCCAGAGGATAATCCTTTCGCAATTGTCATTATATGTGGGCGGATACCGTAATAGTCAGTGCCAAACCAATGCCCTGTTCGACCAAACCCACAAATAACTTCATCTGCGATTAGTAGTATATCATATTCATCACAAATCCTTTGAATTTCTGGCCAATAAGATTCTGGGGGGACTATTACACCACCAGCGCCTTGAACTGGCTCAGCAATAAATGCTGCGACGTTTTCTTCACCCAATTCATGAATTTTCTCTTCTAACTCTTTGGCTCTTAAAAGACCGAATTCTTGTGGAGATAGGTCTCCAGCCTCATTAAACCAATCCGGTTGACCAATATAAGTAATGTTTGCAATTGGTAACCCACCTTGAGCATGCATGCCTTTCATGCCGCCAAGTGATGCTCCACCCATAGTTGAACCATGATATCCATTTATTCGGCTGATAATTGTCTTTTTGTTAGGCTTATCTTTTGCAGCCCAATAATGTCTGACCATTCTAATATTTGTATCATTCGCTTCAGAGCCCCCAGTGGCAAAAAAGGTATGATTAAATCCTTCAGGAGATATTTCTGCTAATTTTGCTGAAAGCGATATTGCAGGTACATGGCTAGTCTGAAAAAAAGTATTATAATATGGTAGTTGTTGCATTTGAGCATAAGCAACATCCGCTAGTTCTTTTCTACCATAACCGATATTTACACACCAAAGTCCTGCCATCCCATCTAAGATTTGATTGCCATCTGAATCAGTAAGCATAACACCATCAGCGGCAGTAATAATTTTCACACCTTTTTTTGCTAATTCAGCATTTTCTGTAAACGGATGCATATGATGTGCTGCATCTAAAGCTTGCAAATCTTTTGTTGGTAAATGATTAACTATTTTATTCATGTAAGCACTCCTCTTTGGTCGGCTCCCAAAAAAACTCTAGCCACCATTCATGAAATTATATCCTAAATCTATTAAGTGATAATAATGCAAAACGTGCGTTATTATCACCTAATTTGTCAATTAGTTTTTAAACAAGTAAAATTTTTAACTGCTGAAAAATTAAGTATTAAACAAGAAGTGAAGAACATCACCTTCAGAAACTATGTAAGTTTTTCCTTCTGCTCTCATTTTTCCTTTTTCTTTTGCGCCCTGCTCACCATTACATTCTACGTAATCATTAAAAGCAATTGTTTCAGCTCTGATAAATCCACGCTCAAAATCACCATGTATAACGCCTGCTGCTTGCGGTGCAGAAGTATTTTTACGAATAGTCCAAGCACGCGCTTCTTTTGGCCCAACAGTGAAATAAGTTTGAAGTCCAAGCAATTCATATCCAGCGGCAATCAATCTATCCAAACCCGCCTCTTTCAGGCCAAGTTCATTCAAAAACATTTCCGCTTCATCACTATCTAGCTGACTAATTTCTTCTTCAATTGCAGCCGATATTACGACTGATGCCGCACCTTGATCAGCAGCCATTTTTGCAACCGCATCCGAATGTGTATTACCTTTACCCGCATTATCTTCTTCTACATTACATACATATAAAACTGGTTTTGCTGTAAGCAGTGTTAATTGCTTCCATTGTTTTTCTTCATCACTATCAATAACGCAAGTTCTTGCAGGCATTCCCGCTTCTAATGCTTCTTTAGCACGGCTTAATAAATCATTCTGCATAACTGCATCTTTATCACCACCTTTGATTTTACGAACCAAACCCTGCATACGCTTCTCAATATTTTCCAAATCAGCCAACATTAATTCAGTTTCAATAGTTTCAGCATCTTCTATTGGATTAACCCGACCATCAACATGGGTAACATCATCATCATCAAAACATCTTAATACATGCGCAATTGCATCACATTCACGAATATTTGCAAGAAATTGATTTCCTAATCCTTCACCTTTCGAAGCACCCTTAACAAGACCTGCTATATCAACAAATGTCATACGAGCAGGAATAATTGTTTTAGAGCTAGCAATTTGTGATAACAGATCTAACCGCTCATCTGGAACAGATACTTCACCTGTATTTGGCTCTATAGTACAGAATGGAAAATTAGCTGCTTGAGCAGCAGCAGTTCGGGTTAGCGCGTTAAAGAGTGTTGATTTACCAACATTCGGCATTCCGACTATACCAGTTTTAAAACCCATGATTTTCAACCTTTAAATTAATGTTTGTGGCATCTATCGTTTGATTGGGGCAAAGGTCAAGTAATCCAGGACTTGAAATTACTCCATTTTTACAGCAAAGGTTTTTTTAAACTAAGAAAGAGTATTATAATGTCACGAATTGCCAAAAAATTTGCAGATTTAAAATCAAAAGGACAGTCAGCTTTTGTATCATATATCATGGCAGGTGACCCAAATTATGATACCACATTAGAAATCATGAAAGGCCTTCCTGATGCAGGGGTAGATATAATAGAAATTGGGGCGCCATTTACTGATCCAATGGCAGACGGCACAACGATACAATTAGCTGGACAACGTGCATTAGCAGGTGGAATGACCCTAAAGAAAACTTTGAAAATGGTTTCAAGCTTTCGAGAAACCGACAATGTTACGCCTGTTGTTTTAATGGGATACTATAATCCAATCTATAGCCATGGCGTTGAGGTTTTTATCTCAGATGCTAAAAATGCAGGTGTTGATGGTCTTATAGTAGTTGACTTACCCCCAGAAGAAGATGACGAATTATGCATTCCAGCAAAAAATTTAGGTTTGGATTTTATAAGGCTTGCAACTCCTACTACTGATACTCAGCGTTTGCCTAAGCTTCTTCCCAACACGAGTGGCTTTATTTATTATGTAGCTGTAACAGGCGTTACAGGGGCTGGCTCCGCAAATGCTGCAAAGGTGGGTGCAGAAATTAAACGCATTAAAGAAAGCACTGATTTACCTATTGTTGTTGGATTTGGGATAAATACCCCTCAAGCAGCACATGATATGGCTTTGCATGCTGACGGAGCGGTGGTTGGGTCTGCAATAGTATCAAAAATAGCTGCAGGTGAAACAGTTACAAATGTATTAAAATTTGTAAAAAGCTTATCTGATGGTGCCCATAGTGCAAAAAAATAACTTAATTGACGAAAACACGCCACTCTGCTAAATTGGTAAAGTAATATTACCAATAGAGATTTTTTATGAAAATCATAACTTCAATTGATGACTTTAAGCCAATCTACAAACGTCGAGTTCCAAAGATGTTTTATGATTATGCTGAAAGTGGATCTTGGTCAGAGCAAACATTTAGAGAAAATGTAAGTGATTTTAATAAACTTTACTTCAAACAAAAAGTTGCAGTAGATATTTCAAATCGCACAACCAGCACAAAAATGCTTGGAGAGAATGTTAAAATGCCAGTTGCACTGGCCCCAGTTGGATTGACTGGACTTCAACACCCTGACGGAGAAATTAAAGCTGCAAGAGCCGCCGAAAAATTTGGCATTCCATTTACTTTGTCAACAATGTCTATTTGCTCAATTGAAGATGTCGCAAAACATACTTCAACACCATTTTGGTTTCAGCTTTACTGCATGAATGATAGGCCATTTATAGAAAACCTTATTGATCGTGCAAAAAGTGCAAATTGTTCTGCACTCGTTATAACACTTGATTTACAAATTTTAGGCCAACGCCACAAAGATATAAAAAATCAGATGACAGCACCACCAAGACTTACTATTAAAAACATGTTAAATATGGCAACAAAACCTCATTGGTGCTTAGGAATGCTTCAGACAAAACGGCATGGATTTTCTAACATCATTGGTCACGCGACGGGCGTTGAAAACTTAACTAGTTTATCAGATTGGTCAGCAAAAACACTTATGCGTACCCTAAACTGGGATGATTTGGATTGGATCATAAAAAGATGGGGAGGCAAAGTTATTTTAAAGGGCATTCAAGATGTCGAAGATGCAAAAATGGCTGTAAAAACAGGTGCAGATGCTATCATTGTTTCAAATCATGGAGGACGCCAACTTGATGGTGCACTTTCATCGATAAGGTCACTCCCCTCTATAATAGATGCAGTTGGTGATCAAATTGAAGTTTGGATGGATGGTGGGATTAGATCAGGTCAAGACGTAGCAAAAGCTGTTTCACTAGGAGCCAAAGGGGTTATGATTGGCAGGCCATTTATTTATGGTTTGGGGGCAATGGGCCAAAAGGGTGTTTCAAAAGCATTAGACATTATACACAAAGAATTAGATACAACCATGGCTCTATGTGGCGAACGAAATATAACAAATATGTCCCGTGACAATTTATTAATCCCAAAGGACTTTAGAGGTGACTGGGAAAAGTAAAAGATTTTACCCATTAATAAAGTATAAAACACAGGCAAAAAATTAAACATTTTATTGTATTTAGAACAATAAATCTCTTCACATCAGCATAAAACTGTCCTATACGGCGCTTTCAATGGCCATACACCCTGGAGGATGGCCCTAATTTATGGAGAATTATCATGGCAGGAAAAATTCCTGATCTAGAATTAACGCCGCGCGCGGGGACAGGCAAGGGAGCCGCCCGTCAAGCTCGACGTGATGGCTTAGTACCTGGAGTTGTATATGGTGGTGGTGAAGAACCACAAGCTATTACAATACCTTTCAATATATTATTTAAGAAGCTAAAAGATGGCGGATTCATGTCAACACTATTCAATTTAAAAGTTGAAGGTTCAGATGATGTGCGTGCAGTTTGCCGTGGCGTTCAACGACATGTGGTTAAAGACCTACCAACACATATCGATTTCCTAAGATTGAAACGTGACAGTAGAATTAACATGAATATCCCAGTTCATTTCTTGAACGAAGAAACAAGTGCTGGTCTGAAAAAAGGTGGCACATTAACTATCGTTCGTGCAGAAGTAGAATTAATGGTAACTGCTGGAAACATTCCTGACTATATTGAAGCTGATTTAGAAAATCTTGAAATAGGTGAAACTATAAATATTTCAGACATAACTTTACCAGAAGATACACGTCCTGTAATTGCAGATCGTGATTTCGTAATTGCTAATATTGCCGCACCGGGTGGCGCAGCTGATGACGAAGATGAAGATGTAGCAGAAGATGCAGCAGAAGGCGAAACACCAGAAGGTGAAGCACCAGAAGCTGACTCAGAAGCATAAGTATTCTCACTAAAAGAATATTTGAGCCCGCGCAATTTGCGCGGGCTTTTTTATTGATGTATGTTACATTTAAATTCATTTAAACATCTTGATTAATTGCAACTTATTATTGGGTGTATTAAATTCAATTCAATTTTAAAAAGTGGTAAACTATGAAATTGTTCGTTGGCCTAGGCAACCCAGGCAAAAAATATACTAATAACAGACATAATATTGGGTTTATGGCATTAAACCAAATCGCAAATGATCATTCATTTTCACCATGGAAAAATAAATTTCAAGGCCAGATAACTGATGGGAAATTAGGTGATGAAAAAGTTATACTACTAAAACCTGAGACATTTATGAACCTATCCGGCCAGTCGGTTAGCGAAACTATAAAATTTTACAAAATTAAAATAGAAGACATAATAGTTTTTCACGATGAACTAGACCTTGCACCAGCTAAACTACGTGTAAAAATATCAGGGGGTCACGCTGGGCATAACGGACTAAGATCTATTCACCAACATATAGGCGCAGACTACCACAGAGTTCGAATGGGCATAGGTCACCCTGGCCATAAAGACAGAGTTGCTAATTATGTTTTAAGTGATTTTGCTAAAAATGATCAAAATTGGCTTCAAGATTTATTATTTGGAATAAGTGATGGCGCTATATATCTTGCAAACAATGATGCAGGTAAGTTTATGAACGCTGTGGCAATGAGGACTGTACCACAACGTGAAAAACCTACAAAATCCAATAAAGAACGAATTATAAAAGAAGATATACCCGAACTTGATAGCCGCTCAGCAATTCAAAAATTGATGGATAAATTTACAAATTAATCTTTAATTAAATGAATATGGTGTAATTTAGAATTATTCTAAATGTTGACTTTATTATATAAAAAAGTAAATAATGTATAACTTAAACGAGGATGTGTCTTTATGTTTATTCAAACCGAATCTACTCCAAATCCAGCAACATTAAAATTCCTCCCTGGTCAAACTGTGATGAATATGGGCACAGCTGACTTCCCATCACCTCAAGCTGGGTCATCTTCTCCGTTGGCCAAAAGAATTTTCGCAGTGGATGGTGCAACTGCAGTTTTTCTAGGTCCTGATTTTGTAACAATTACAAAAACTGAAGATGCTGATTGGGATCATATAAAACCCGCATTGCTTGGCGCAATCATGGAGCACTTTCAATCTGGGCAGCCAGTTATTGAAGGTGAAGATAATTCTGGTGGTCATGCAGAACATACTGGTGAAGACTCTGACATTGTAAACCAAATTAAAGATCTATTAGATACAAGAGTACGCCCAGCTGTCGCTCAAGACGGTGGAGATATTACATTTCATGGCTTCGAAAGGGGCATAGTATACTTGCATATGCAAGGTGCTTGCGCTGGATGCCCATCTTCAACAATTACTTTAAAAATGGGTATAGAAAATTTACTACGCCATTACATACCTGAAGTAACAGAGGTTCGTCCTGTTGCCGCCTAATCAGTTTGTATTAGCATTTGATACATCGGCCGCGCACTGCGCGGTCTCTTTATTTATAGATGGCAAATGTTTTGATCAACGCATTGAACCCATGAATAAAGGTCAAGCAGAGAGATTGTTTCCATTGTGTGAAGAAATTTTGAATTTAGCAGGCATAAATTGGCAAAATTTAGATGCAATCGGAGTTTGTGTAGGACCTGGGAACTTTACAGGTGTTCGCGTTGGGGTTTCTGCAGCTAGAGGTCTTTCATTATCACTCAAAAAACCTGCTATTGGTATTTCAAGATTAGAGGCAATGGCGTTAGACTCAAAGGGTAAAGTATCAGTTATAATGGATGCAAGGCGGGGAAATGTATATCTCCAAGATTTCTTAGATGGAACTGCTTTAACTAAACCCAGTATCATAAATATTAAAAGTATAGATCATTCTATAAATACGATTATGAGTGAAGATGATAAAAATATTGATTTATTCAAAAATTCTAAGTCTCCAATATGTATCCTTCCAAGCGCAGTAGCGCGTTTAGCTATAGATAAAATTGGTTTGAAAAATTCACGCCCAGCACCATTGTATTTACAAGAACCAAATGCCGATTTACCTAAAGAACAGCCACCAAAAATAATACCATGAAATCAAATGCTCTAGCAGACATACATGGCAGATCATTCATTACCCCTCGACCATGGTCAGAAGCAGAATTTGATGAATTGTTACTTAAAGATTCTACATTTTTAATATCAAGTGAGAATTCGTTTTTACTTGGAATGCTAACAGATTATGAAGCTGAAATTCTAACATTAGCAGTGGATCCAATGAAACGAAGACTAGGTATTGCAAAAAAAATGTTGGATGAATTTGAAGATAGATGTTTGGAAAAAAAAATAAATAAAATTATTCTCGAAGTTGCAAAAAATAATAATCCAGCGTTAAAATTATATGAAAGCTGTAATTTTGAAATTACGGGTAAACGTAGAGATTATTATTCATCACCCGAAGGCAAAAAAATCGATGCCATTATAATGACCAAATCTATTTAACCCCTACCAACAAATGGCATCTTATTTGCCATTATAGTCATTGTCAGAATGTTAGTGCTTAGTGGGAGTTGAGCCATATTCCAAACAGCCTCTGCTGCATCTGAAACTGCCATAGTTTCAACAACTCCATTTGCATGACTAAGATTTGCAACCATCTCTGTATGTGCGTTTCCTATATCTATCTGTCCACAGCATATGTTAAGATCCCGACCATCTAAAGCTATGGTTTTTGTTAGACCTGTAATTGCGTGTTTTGTTGAAGTGTAAGGCGCAGATCCTTCACGAGGTGTATGTGCTGAGATGGAACCATTGTTAATTATGCGGCCACCGCTTTTAGTCATATGCCTAAAAGCTTCGCGTGCAGCGAGAAACATACCCGTCAGATTCACATCAATAGACTTCTGCCAATCATTAATATCAATTTGATCAATACGTGCTTGTGGGGTGAAAATTCCAGCATTATTGAACAAAACATCCACTGCACCAAAATGATCAACCATCAGCTGAAAAGCATTTTTAACCTGATTTTCTTGGCAAACATCACACTTTACACACAAAGAGTTTCCATGATCATTAGCAATTATTGCAAGTTTGTCTTCTCTTCGGGCAATTAACCCAACATTCCAGCCACGGCTTAAAAATAGTTTTGCTGTAGAAGCGCCTATACCACTACTTGCACCGGTAATTAGAATTGTTTTGGCCATAGTTTTTCCTAATAGATATGATTAAAATACTGGCGTAGTTTTTGAAAAAATGCAAACATTCTTGCAATCAAGGAGAATACAAATGAGTGCACCAAAAAATAAATTTTTCCAACCAGTAGATGGAATGGAGTTACCTCGCTTTGCTGGAATTCCAAGCTTTATGCGCCTACCCCATCTAGAATTAAACGATGAGAATATAAAAGATGTTGATTTTGGATTAATTGGAGTGCCGTGGGATGCTGGAACAACAAACAGGCCCGGCCCACGCCATGGCCCTCGCCAAATGCGAGATCTATCAACAATGATAAGAGCTATGAATGGAGCAACACGCATAAAACCTTTTGAATTAGCAAACTTTGCAGATTTAGGAGATGCTCCTGTCAATCCAGCAGATATCCAAGATTGTATGAATCGTATTACAGAGTTTTACAACAAAGTTAAATCAAAAGGGATTATCCCAATGACGGTCGGTGGTGATCATTTAACAAGCTTACCAGTTTTGAGATCACTTGCTTCTGAAGAGCCCGTTGGAATGATACATTTTGATGCCCACACTGATCTTTTTGAAAGTTACTTTGATGGTTACAAATATACACATGGCACCCCATTTAGACGCGCCATTGAAGAAGGGTTACTTGACCCTGAACGCGTCATACAAATTGGCATAAGAGGAAGTATGTATGATGGAGAAGATATTGAGTGGGGCAGAAAGCAAGGTGTTACAATAATTCAAATTGAAGAATTATTTGATCGTGGGATAAAAGATATCATGCAGCAAGCACGTAGTATTGTTGGCAATGAGAAGACTTACTGCTCATACGATATTGATTTTATTGACCCAACCTTTGCACCTGGCACAGGAACCCCTGAAGTTGGTGGACCAAACAGCTTCCAAGCACTTCAGGTAGTTCGAGAGTTAAATGGTGTAAATTTAATTGGAATGGATTTAGTTGAAGTTTCACCTCCATTTGATCAGTCAGGAGCAACCTCCTGGCTTGGAATTTCAGTTGTATTCGAGATGATGTGCATATTGGCACAATTAAATAGATGAATAAGAAAAGCGTAAAATATTTTTAAAATTTTACGCTTTTGTGATGCTAAACGTAACAACTTTCGATAAGGCATAATAATACGATAAAAGCCTCTTGGAGAAATCAATGGATTTAATAGTACTTAACATTGAAATGATTGCTGTATTATGCCTTTTGGCTTTCACTATATTTTTATTTGTTTCAGAAATTGTACGAGTTGATTTAGCAGCGCTTCTAGTGATGGTTCTATTGGGTGCACTAAGCTATATTCCTGCATTAAATGGCCTTGCAGATGTAAACCATTTATTTGATGGTTTTGCTTCTAATGCTGTTATTTCGATAATCGCAGTTATGATAATTGGAGCTGGGCTAGATAAAACAGGACTAATGAATACAGTTGCAGCACGTATTTTAAAATTTGGCGGCACAACTGAAAAACGCATCATTCCTGTTGTATCAGGTACAGTCGGCTTTATTTCAAGTTTTTTACAAAATGTTGGCGCAGCTGCATTATTTCTGCCTGTCGTTAGTCGTATATCTGCAAGAACTGAAATACCAATGTCTAGATTATTAATGCCTATGGGCTTTTGTGCTATTTTAGGTGGAACAATGACTATGGTTGGATCATCGCCTTTAATCTTACTAAATGATTTAATTATTACTTCTAATGCAAAATTACCTACAGACCTAAAAATGGAAACATTTAGCTTATTTTCTGTTACACCAATTGGACTGGCATTAGTTATTACAGGTATATTATATTTTGTGCTTTTGGGGCGGTGGGTATTACCTGGATCAGGAGGCAGATCAGCCGGTTCTGCAGGTCAATCAGTGAAAGATTACCTAAAGAGAATATATGGATTAAAAGCTGATATTGTCGAAGTAGTTGTCCCAGAGGGTTCTATATTAATGGGTGAAACATTAGGTGACCTAATGGATGCTCACCACATTTATGTAATCGGCACATATCATAATGCCAAGAGATGGGTTGGTCCAACATTAGATACTAAAATCACACCACCATGCAGGTTGGCAATTCTAGGTCGGAAAAAAGTTATCCAAGAAATGTGTGAAGATTATGGTTTGGAAGTTAAACCTCAATTAGATATTTTTGCTGAAGAGTTTGTTCCAACTAAAGCTGGTGTTGCTGAAGTTGTAATTCCTCCAAATTCATCTGTTATAGGAAAAACGGCTAGAGAAATGCAATTTCGCAAAGTATATGGCATGGCACTTTTGGCTATCTATAGAAGCGAAGAAACATACAGTCATGTAGAAACTGAAGAGCACCAACCAAGTAGAATAGGTGTAATGGAGTTACATGCAGGAGATACGCTTGTTGTTCAAACTCAATGGGAGTCCTTAACACGTTTAAAATCAGATAAAGATTTTGTAATTGTAACATCTGATTATCCTCAAGAAGAACTTCGGCCTCAAAAAGTTGGATGGGCTGTTTTGTTTTTCAGCATAGCACTTGCATTAATATTATTCTCACCGTTACGCTTATCTTTGTGCCTTTTAGTGGGTGCTGTTGGAATGATTCTATCTAGAGTAATAAGTATTGATGAAGCGTATAAAGCAGTTGGATGGAATACAGTATTCTTGTTGGCTGGATTAATTCCATTAGGCCATGCAGTCCAAAGTACTGGTACCGCAGAATGGATTGCCCAAGGTGTACTTACAATTTTAGACGGCTGGCCAATTTGGGCACTTCAAGTAGGAATTGCTATTTTAGCTACTGTATTTACTTTGATAATGTCTAATGTAGGCGCTACTGTATTATTAGTACCATTGGCCGTATCAATCGCGGTAGCATCTGGTGGTGACCCCGCAATATTTGCAATGACAGTTGCGATATCAACATCAAATTCTTTCTTGATACCTACTCATCAAGTAAATGCTTTAATAATGGGACCAGCCGGCTATAGAGTTGCTGATTTTGTGAAAACTGGCGGAATTATGACAATCTTATTTTTAATAGTTTCTATGGTCATGATGAACCTTATTTTTTAATTAATGCATTCACTAAATATATAGATTTTTAGAAGCAAATTATTCTAAGGGCTCTAAAGTTAATTCATTAGATACTTGGCTTCTCAAATCATCTGTATGTAGAGGTGTTGTTGGGCGTGCTAGTTTATATGCTTTAACCCAATACAATCTATCAATAGCTCTTGTGATTGCTACATAAGCTAATCTTTTCCACAATGGAATTCCAGCTTCCTCTCGCCCCATTTTAGCAGCCACAAACAGATCAGGCGCAAATACTTGAACATCTTTCCATTGAGAGCCTTGAGCTTTATGAATTGTACAAGCTGATCCATGTACAAATGCAGCACCCATATGAGCCGCAAAAGGTATGAAAGGTTCTTCCTGATCTGGCGCCTCTATCTTTATAATGCTTGCAGCAGATACTTGTGGATCTTCAGCACCAATCACATGTAATCTAGAAAAACCTGGTTTTCTCCCATCTCCAAGGTATACACATTGCGCTCCTTTAATTAATCCGCGGGCCTCCAAATCTATGCGCTTTTTTCTGTGTTTCATCGGTAATTCTATACCATCACAAATCAAAGGTTCACCGGATAACAACCGATCAACTGGTGCATCATATGCATTACGAAATGCTTGAATTAAACGGATTCTTGTAGCATTTCGCCAAACTAAAACTGGAGATCTCGCCATTAAATCACATTGCACTGATTGAGATAAAACAACTCTATCATCTTTTAAAGAAATAGCCTCAATTTGACGTTCAAATTCTTGGAAAGATAATTTAGGATCTGATAATGAATGAGCCAAATCTAATATAGGACTATCACCTGCTTGACGATGTACTCTCGTTAAGTGGCATTGACGTGATTTTGGTACGTTCTCAAATGCCATTGCACCTGATTGGCCAACAGGAGCCAACTGTGCTGGATCCCCAAACAAGACGAGGGTTGAAAATATTTCTTTTAAATCTTCAAATTGCCTATCATCTAACATTGAACTTTCATCAATAAATCCAATATCCAATGGTTCTTCACGTCTTTTCCATCCAATTATGAAATCTGAACCACGCAAGCCAGCTGCTGCTAAAGCTCCGGGAATAGATTTATTATTCTTAAAAAATAATGCTGCTCTATCTAGAGCAATTTCGTTTAGACCCTCAATTACTGGACGGTCATCATTTCCATTGAGCCATTCCGAAAACTTTTCATATTCAGGATCATACATAGGCGTATATAAAATTCGATGAATAGTGGTCGCCTGGACACCTCGATTGCGCAAAACACTAGCTGCTTTATTAGTAGGTGCAAGAATTGCAAGAGTTCTTCTGTCTTTCCTTGGCTTACCTTCATAATCGCCAGAAATTAACTCTACCCCCGCATTAATAAGAGATTCAGCTAAGTTTGCTAACAATAAGGTTTTTCCAGATCCAGCTTTTCCTAAGATTGCTAAAATTTTATTTTTATTATCACTTTGTGGTAACAAACTGTCGTTTTTTAAGTCAATGCCAGCTGACAATAAAGCTTCAGCTACAGCGTCAAAGGCTACAGCTTGATCATCTGAATATTCCACTAGAAAGCCTTAAATATTTTTATAAAAATAATCATCTTAAAATAACTATCAGTAAAACGTTCATAGAATACCAGCTAAATAAAAGTATCTATTTTAATAATATATATTTTAAATCACTAAATTAGGAATAATTTGCTTCTTACGAGAGACTATCCCCGGCAGGACAATAACGTCGCTCTCCACAGTCACCTTGAATGATTTTTCTGCGATTTGTTTTACTTGGCCATTTGGCACTAAAAGGGTTGCTTGCTCATTAAGAATATCAACAACAAAAAGTAACACTTGGTCAACATTGTCTTCTTTTGCAACATGTTCCATTTTATTCATTAAACTATCTTTTCGTGATAAAATAAGTGCAGGACTTGTAGTTTCAAGTACTGAAATACGCATCTTTACGTTATTTACTTCGTATTCCTTTGAATCCATTCGCAATAGTTCTTGATCAGAGAACTGAGATACATTTGATTTAGCTTCAAACATTTTTTGTGCATATTCAGAAATACTTAAGTTCAATTCATTGGATAAGTTTTTAGCTAAATTAATATCAATTTCAGTTGTTGTTGGACTCCTGAATTCTAAAGTATCAGATAGTATGCAAGAAAGAATTAGTCCTTTAATTTCTTTAGGTGCATTAATTAAATCATCTCCCATCATTCCAGCCATAATTGATGCGGTAGATGCTAAAGGCTTAATGGTAACTGATATTGGATTTTTCGTTTTCAAATTTCCAACTAAGAGATGATGATCAATTATTTCAATGATATTTGCATTATTTATATTCTCAGGTAATTCCGCAGTATTGTTTGTATCAACAATTATTACATCTTGTTCATGCTCAATATCCTTGAGAATTTCGGGTGAGTCAAAACCCCAATAGTTTACAACAAATGCTGCTTCAGTATTTGGTTCACCCAATACATAAGGAATAGCAGTTTCTCCCTTTTGCTCCAAGTACCATGCCCAAATAATTGCTGAGGCTGTTGCATCTGTATCAGGTGCTTTGTGTCCAAAAACTTTTATCATTATTCTCTCTTCATATTGAAATTATGGCCTTATATCATGCAATTCGTTTGTGTAAACAATTAGGATATGTATGAATCAGAATGTTATAAACATTATATTGTAATAACTTGCACTTACAGTAATCTACACAAAAGGAGATCTCCATGAAAATTCGAAAACTTGGCAATGAGGGTTTAAATGTGAGTGCTATTGGCTTTGGCGCAATGAGTATTACTGGCTTTTTCGGACCTACAGACGACAAAACATCTCAAAAGTGCCTAGCCAGCGCATACGATAATGGGATTGATTTTTTTGATACGGCAGATGTTTATGGATCTGGATCATCTGAAAAATTAATTGGTCAGTTTTTAAAAGAAACAAAAGCAAAAATAAAAATTGCAACTAAATCAGGAATTCAAACTGAACCTATTAGGCAATTTAACAATTCAAATGAATATTTATCTGACTCACTTGATAAATCATTGCATAGATTGGGTGTTGATTACGTAGATTTATTTTACATTCATCGCCGTGAAGCTAGCCGCCCAATTGAAGAAGTAGTAGAAACTTTAACTGGGTTTATCAAATCTGGAAAAATTGGAGGCTATGGCCTATCTGAAGTTTCTCCAACGACCCTTCGAAGAGCCCATAAGATTCATCCATGCATGGCAGTACAAAACGAATATTCGCTTTGGTCAAGACTGCCAGATCTAGGCTTGATTAGAACTTGTGCAGAATTGAATGTTTCATTTGTTCCTTTTTCTCCATTAGGTAGGGGAATGCTAACAGATCAACCTGCAAAACGAGAAAATATGGCATCACCAGATCTGCGAATTAACAATCCTCGTTTTATGGAACCAAACCTATCAGATAATTTAGCCATACTAAAAGATTTTAGATCTTGGGCATCAGATAATAAAATGACAACTGCAACTGCAGCACTAGCCTGGGTCTTAAACAGAGGACAACACCTTATCCCAATCCCTGCAACACGAACAAGTGAACATTTAATGGAATGGGTGAATGCATCAGAAATTACATTATCCCAAGATCAATTAAATGAGATTGAAACTATACTTCCAATTGGATGGGCTTATGGCGATCGATATTCAGTTAGCCAATATGTTGGGCCAGAAACATATTGTTAATTTTTTTCTATCAATTGTATCGTTATTAAATTCGTTAAGTTCTCAGATTTTGTAAGTAATTCTCCACATGCTTTTGGTCCTAATTCAGTAGAAACTTGGCAATAATTATACGCCCCCATATCTAAATTTATTACCATATCAGGATCAAGCATAGACTTAATTTCAGTTGCAGCCTCATATAAAGTTGAGGCTGTTTTAGTTTGATAGACTCCCCAAACTGATTTTTTAATAAAAAACATCCTCCTTATAAATCGTCGTGCATTATCAACATCGTATAAGTCTAGATTCCCATCTAGTATTAATAAGTGAGATTGTATCATGCTCCAACCTTTTGATTGCGCAAGTTTAACAAACTTTACCCGTTCATTTTTTATAGTTAAATCAAAATTTTTATCCCATAATTTAATATTATTAGCACTAAATATATAAGGAATACCTTTTGGTGATACTAAGAAAACACCATCCCACCTTTGGAAGCGGTTACTTACAAGTCGAGCTCCATCAAAGGCGAGGCCTTCAACACCAAATCTATCTCCACTAGAATAAGCACCAGTTACCGAAAGTAAATTATTTGTATCGTAAGATAATTCTAAAGGATGAAATTCCAAAGCAATAACAGCTTGTTTATCACAACTATTAAATAAAATATTCTCAAGAGTTATTTCACAATCCTGTGCACGGATTAATGTTGGAACACTGAATATAAATAAGCATGTAATAAATGTAGATATCAAGCGAGACATAGTTTTAAAAATAAGCACTATGAACAAACAGTCAATCTTATTAAATAATGACTAATAGAGTTAATGAAAAAATTTAAAGTAATTAAACTATAACTATATAAATAATCTTATTATTTATATAGTTCTTTCAACCATCTTCTTTTTAATTTCAGCGATTGCTTTAGCAGGGTTTAATCCTTTGGGACAAGTTTTTGCACAATTCATGATTGTATGACATCTATAGAGTTTGAAAGGATCCTGAAGTTCATCAAGTCTTTCGCCTGTAGCTTCGTCACGTGAATCTATAATCCATCTATATGCATGAAGTAGTGCCGCTGGCCCTAAATATCTGTCTCCGTTCCACCAATAAGATGGACAAGACGTTGAACAACATGCGCACATCACACACTCATATAAACCATCTAATTTTTTACGATCTTCAATAGATTGTCGCCATTCAGTAGCAGGTTTATTCGTCTTAGTTTCTAGCCAAGGCATAATTGAAGCATGCTGTGCATAAAAATGCGTTAAATCAGGAATTAGATCTTTTATAACTTCCATATGTGGCAATGGATAAATCTTCACATCGCCTTTTATCTCATCTAAGCCATAAATACATGCAAGAGTATTGATACCATCAACGTTCATAGCACATGAGCCACAAATACCTTCACGGCACGAGCGTCTAAACGTAAGAGTTGGATCTACTTCACTTTTTATTTTAACAAGTGCATCCAATACCATTGGACCACATTTATCCATGTCTAAAAAATATGTGTCTAGAGATGGATTTTCACCTGTGTCGGGGTTCCATCTGTATATCTTAAAAGCGCGTATATTTGTTGCACCTTCCGGCTTTGGCCATGTTTTACCAACTGTCATTCTAGAATTTTTAGGGAGTGTAAGTTCAACCATTATTTTACCGTCTTATAATTAATCTAGATATTACAGTTTTTCTAGAGGCCGATTATTGGGTTTCGGCCTCTAAGAGACTTTAAATTTGTATCTTAAAGTTTGCTAGACGCTGAGTCTGTTGTTACAGCAGTATTTGCAGCTTGATCTGCCGCACATGCTGTTAATGTTAGTGCTACTGCTATGATTGCAGTGATTTTCAAAACGTTCATTTTGTATCCTTCCTTGGTTACCTTCGCAAATTTATTTTGCTTGTTAATATATTATTCTTTTTTTCTGCCAATGACAGTTTTATTTATATTTTTTTATCTACCACTAGCGTTTTAATTCTTCAACTCATTTAGTTTAATCATATATCCAGTGATTTTAATCTTATATCAGGCCATGCAAAACCAAAATACTTTGAATACTAATAAACTCGCGCTTTTGGTGCAATTTTCTTCATATCAATCCCACCCTCTTCAATGCTTGTTAGTGGCTCAAGATGTACATTTCTATATGATATATCTACTTTTTCGTTGTCAACTCTACACAGCGTGTGCTTTCGCCAGTTAATATCGTCACGTTCAGCATAATCTTCATGAGCATGTGCACCTCGACTTTCTTTGCGAGCTTCAGCACCAACAATTGTTGCTAATGCATTAGGCATCAAATTAGTTAACTCCAACGTTTCCATTAAGTCAGAATTCCATATTAACGAACGGTCTGTAACATTCAAATCTGCAACTTTTTTAGCGACTTCAACCATTTTATCAACACCTTCAGAAAGTGTTTCATTTGTGCGGAAAACTGCAGCATCAGCTTGCATATTTTTTTGCATTTCAAGTCTTAACTCTGCAGTTGGCACAGAGCCATTAGCATGCCTGATCCCATCAAAACGTGCCATTGATTTCTCAACAGATTTTTCATTCAGGGGTTCATTGGAGGTGTTAGGGTCTACTACTTTTGCTGCTCTGATAGCCGCAGCACGACCAAATACAACTAGATCAATTAGGCTATTAGAACCAAGTCGATTTGCACCATGAACAGAAGCACAACCAGCTTCCCCAACAGCCATTAAGCCAGGTAAAATTTTATCATGATCACCATCTGTTGGATCTAAGACTTCACCCCAATAATTTGTTGGAATTCCACCCATATTATAATGGACTGTAGGCAATACAGGAATAGGTTCTTTATTAACGTCCACCCCAGCGAATATTTTTGCACTTTCTGAAATCCCAGGCAATCTTTCTGCAAGTGTTTCAGGGGGTAAATGATTTAAATGTAAATGTATATGATCTCCATCTGGTCCTATGCCCCTACCTTCTCGAATTTCCATGGTCATACAGCGTGAAACAACATCTCGAGATGCTAAATCTTTATATGTAGGAGCATAGCGCTCCATAAATCGTTCACCTTCTGAATTTGTTAAGTAACCACCTTCTCCACGTGCTCCTTCAGTTATCAAACATCCTGAGCCATAAATTCCAGTCGGATGGAATTGCACAAATTCCATATCCTGTAGTGCTAAACCTTGACGCGCAACCATACCACCACCATCTCCTGTGCAAGTATGAGCTGATGTAGCACTGAAATATGCTCTACCATATCCTCCAGTAGCCAATACAACCATTTTGGCGTTAAACCTATGGATTGTTCCATCATCTAACTTCCAAGCAATGATACCTTGGCACCTGCCATCTTCGGTCATGATCAGATCTGTTGCAAAGTATTCGATGTAAAATTCAGCGTTATGTTTTAATGATTGGCCATACAAAGTATGTAAAATTGCATGCCCAGTTCTATCTGCGGCTGCACACGTCCTTTGAACAGACGGGCCTTCTCCAAATTGTGTTGTATGTCCACCAAACGGCCTTTGGTAAATCTTTCCTTCTTCTGTTCTGGAGAATGGAACTCCATAATGCTCTAATTCATAAACAGCCTTTGGTGCTTCTCTAACCAAATATTCCATTGCATCAGTATCACCCAACCAATCAGATCCTTTAACAGTGTCATACATATGCCACTGCCAATGATCATTAGGAGATGTACCTACGTCCATATTTGCTAATGAAGCAGCAATTCCACCTTGAGCAGCAACTGTGTGCGAGCGAGTTGGAAACACTTTAGACACACAGGCTGTTTTTAAACCTTGTTCTGCCATACCCAAGGTAGCCCTCAATCCAGCACCCCCAGCACCAACAACGACTACGTCATATTCATGGTCTATGTATTCATATGATGACATTCAAACTTCTCCAGTTAACCTGCAAAGGTAATTTTTAATATTGCAAAAACAGCAGCTAGACCAAACGTCCAACAAAATAATTTATTAAATATAATCAATAATAATAAGCTTCCTTTTGAGTGAACGTAATCTTCAATTACAACTTGAAGCCCCTCTTCAAGATGCTTGAATGAAACCAAAAAGAAGAGGATTAAAGAAATACTCACGAAAGGATTTTGAAATGATGCAATAACTGTTGCGTGATCTTTGCCAATAAGTGGTGCAACTATTAAAACAAAAATAATAGTAAGCGGTATTAACGCCACAGATTTCAATCGCTCACCAAACCAGTGATCCGCACCTGATTTTGCAGATCCTAAACCTAATACTTTTGCTCTATCAGTTCTAAAAGTCATAACAATAGCCCACTATAATATACTACAAAAATAGTTAGGACAAAACTTCCTATAATTACCATCCACCCCAATCGGTCTGCAATTTTTAAATCAAAGCCAAAACCCATGTCCCAAATAAGGTGCCTTATACCCCCTAGAGAATGATAACAAAGTGCCCATACTGAACCGATCAAAACTATTATACCAAACCAGCTTGTGAGAATACTGTTTATGCAGTCAAAATAGTAAACATTTGTTGAAGCTGCTAAAAGCCATGTAATTATAAGTATAAATCCTAATGCAAGCGATACACCTGTTATACGAACTAAAATTGATGAGATTGAACTCATTTGAGGTCTATAAATAGTCAAATGAGGCGATAGAGGCCGGTTGCCTTTAACTCGTTTTGACATGTTTTGCTCCCATAAAAATCAAGAATTAGTCATTCGTTATATTAATTATTTTAAATATCACAGCACAAATAGGACATTTTTTAGTTTTATTCGGAATGTGAACATATTTTTTCTTTTTGTGATCACAATTCACTTAGCTTTAATTCTCTTTTGTATTCGATATCATTCTTCTTTATTACTGCTTGTGCACATCTCATAACACACCACTTTTCATCATAAGTATATTGTGGATCACCATACAATTCCCACCCGTTAGAGATCGCTTTGGTCACCTTATGACAAAACGCTGATGTGTCTTCATGTGTTAATAATCGATATGCGATCATGATGTGAACTTTCCAATTGAGATTTATATGATTCAATTAAGGTTTAATTAGAACAAATTCTGTCATATTCAACAACAAATATACTAAAATAAGACTGTATATCTAAAAAACTTAATATGTTACTTGCTCTTGATGGACTTTCCTACTAGCAGGAGGTCGAAATTTTATCAAAATGGAGATTACTAATGGCACGCTCAAAAATTGCACTTATCGGTTCAGGTATGATCGGCGGCACACTCGCTCATCTTGCGGCCTTAAAAGAACTAGGCGATGTAGTTTTATTTGATATTGCTGATGGCATACCACAAGGTAAGGCTTTAGATATTTCTGAGGCGGGCCCAGTAGATAAATATGATGCTAAAATTTCAGGTACAACGGATTATTCTGATATTGCTGGTGCAGATGTTTGCATCGTAACTGCAGGAGTTGCAAGAAAACCTGGAATGTCACGCGATGATTTACTTGGCATAAATCTAAAAGTTATGAAATCAGTTGGCGAAGGAATCAAAGAACACGCTCCAAATGCATTTGTGATCTGTATTACTAACCCTCTTGATGCAATGGTCTGGGCGCTTCAAAAATTCAGTGGCCTTCCAACTGAAATGGTATGTGGCATGGCCGGTGTATTAGATAGTGCACGCTTCCGTCATTTCCTTGCAGAAGAATTTAATGTCTCTGTTAAAGACGTGACTGCATTTGTTTTAGGTGGGCATGGAGATACAATGGTGCCTCTAACTAGATACTCAACAGTTGCCGGTATTCCTTTACCTGATTTAATTGACATGGGTTGGACTTCACAACAAAAATTAGACGAAATAGTACAACGCACACGCGATGGTGGAGCAGAAATTGTAGGATTATTAAAAACTGGATCAGCTTATTATGCGCCAGCCGCATCTGCAATTGAAATGGCAGAGGCATTTTTAAAGGATCAAAAACGATTACTTCCATGTGCTGCTCACGTTTCAAATGGTTATGGCCTGAAGGATACCTATGTGGGCGTTCCTACAGTCATTGGCGCTGGTGGTGTTGAACGAGTTGTTGAAATTAAGCTCAATAAAGAAGAGCAAGCAGGATTTGATAAATCAGTGAATGCCGTTAAGGGCCTCGTTGAGGCTTGCATTGCGATTGACGCTTCACTTGCATAAATACCAAAATATATTCTGAAAGACACGCCTTGCGAGGCGTGTTTTTTTTTGAGTAGTCTAAATATAATATAATTTCAAAGTACGATCTTGATTTTGTGATCACAGTAATTTATTATGTGATCACAAAATAGTAAAAAAACAATATATTTACCCATTATTATACATTTTAACTTTTAGAATGCACTTTTTACTGTATTAAAAAATAAACACTTCACCGCCCTAGGGAGCTACTTGCGATGAACATTCATGAATATCAAGCTAAACAATTATTGAAGTCATACGGATGCCCAGTATCTGTGGGACGGCCAGTCTATAAGGCTTCAGAAGCGAGATCTGCAGCAAGCGAACTTGGTGGCCCACTGTGGGTAGTTAAAGCGCAAATTCACGCTGGGGGTCGAGGCAAAGGATCATTTAAAGAACCAGCTGCAGGAGAAAAAGGAGGTGTTAGGTTAACATTTTCAATCGATGAAGCAGCTTCAGAAGCTGAAAAAATGCTTGGTAATACATTGGTAACACATCAAACCGGCCCAGCTGGCAAACAAGTCAATAGAATTTATATTGAAGATGGTTCAGATATTGAAACAGAACTCTATCTCGCTGTACTATTAGATCGCACCACTTCTCGGATTTCATTTGTAGCATCCACAGAAGGCGGTATGGATATTGAAGCGGTAGCAGAGAAAACTCCTGAAAAAATCATTACAGTAACAATAGACCCTTCATTTGGCTTTACAAAAGAAAACGGTATAGAAGTATCAAATGCTTTAAAATTGACAGGTAATAATATTGATGAATGCATTGAATTAACATCTAATTTGTATCGTATGTTTGTTGAAAGAGATATGGATATGCTGGAAATCAATCCCTTAATAGTCATGGAAAATGGCGGTTTAAAATGCCTTGATGCCAAAATGGCTTTTGATGGTAATGCATTATTTCGCCAACCAGATATTTTAGCATTGCGTGACGAAACAGAAGAAGATGCCAAAGAGTTAGAGGCATCAAAATATGATCTTAGCTATATTGCACTAGATGGTGAAATTGGATGTATGGTTAATGGCGCCGGATTAGCTATGGCGACAATGGATATCATAAAGTTAAAAGGTGCTGAACCTGCAAATTTCTTAGACGTTGGAGGTGGCGCTACAGCAGAAAAAGTAACAGCAGCATTTAAAATTATTACCTCAGACCCCAAGGTAAAAGGCATTCTAGTAAATATCTTTGGAGGCATAATGCGTTGTGATGTTATTGCTGAAGGAGTAGTTGAAGCCGTTAAAGAAGTGGGTTTAACCGTTCCTTTAGTTGTTCGACTAGAAGGTACAAAAGTTCAAGAAGGCAAGGATATAATCAACAACAGCCCTTTTGACGTAATTGCTGCAGATGACCTTGATGACGCAGCCGCTAAAATTGTCAAAGCCGTGAAAGGGTAACCGGATGTCTATACTCATAAACAAAGAAACAAAAATTCTTGTTCAAGGCTTAACTGGCAAAACAGGCACTTTCCATACTGAACAAGCATTATCATATTTTGACACAAAAATGGTCGGTGGAACTCATCCAAAAAAAGGTGGTACTAATTGGACATCAACAAATGGAAAAGAATTACCAATATTTGCAAGTGTTGAAGAAGGTAGAGACGCAACAGGCGCAACCGCGTCAGTGATTTATGTTCCACCAGCAGGTGCAGCGGCCGCAATAGAAGAAGCCATTGACGCAGGAATAGATTTGATAACATGCATAACCGAAGGTATTCCTGTGATGGATATGGTGCGCGTAAAAAACAAACTAGAAAATTCAAATTCACGATTAATAGGTGGTAATTGTCCAGGACTAATGACACCTAATGAATGCAAAATTGGAATTATGCCTGGGTCGATTTTCAAAAAAGGGTCTGTAGGTGTCTTATCTCGCTCTGGGACTTTGACATATGAAGCAGTTTTTCAAACAACCAATGCTGGATTAGGCCAATCAAGCGCTGTTGGAATTGGCGGCGACCCAATAAAAGGCACAGAATTTATTGACATACTTGAATTGTTTTTGGCTGACAAAGAAACACAATCAATCATCATGATCGGAGAGATTGGTGGTAGTGCGGAAGAAGAGGCTGCCCAATTTCTAATTGATGAAGCAAAAAAAGGTCGCAAAAAACCTATTGCAGGATTTATTGCAGGTGTCACTGCACCTCCAGGTCGAAGAATGGGCCATGCGGGAGCAATCGTTGCCGGAGGCAAAGGTGATGCAGGCTCAAAAATTGAAGCAATGCGTCAAGCTGGAATTGTCGTAGCCGACAGTCCTGCTGGATTAGGTGAAGCTGTTTTAAAAGCAATTGGATGAAAATAATTTATTTGGTCCTTATGGGCCAAGTATTCAAATAGATTTTGCAGAAAATTAATTTTGGTTAGGTGAAACAAATGACTGATAGGCTGACAAACGAACAACTACATGCTTCTTCATTTCTACAAGGGCATAATGCTGAATATGTAGAAAAGCTTTATGCACAATATGTAGAAAACCCCAGTTCAGTTGATTCATCTTGGCAGGATTTCTTTTCAGAATTAGCCGATGATATTTCTGATGTAGTAGCAGAAGCATCTGGGCCCTCATGGTCACGCCCTGATTGGCCTCCAGTTCCAAATGATGACTTGACCTCAGCACTTGATGGTCAATGGGCTGAAGATCCAAACATTGCAGGAAAGAAAATTCAACAAAATGCATTAGAAAATGGAAAATCGTTTTCAAATTCTGATATCCAGCAAGCGGTTCTCGATAGTATGAGAGCCTTAATGATTATTCGTGCTTATCGTATCAGAGGGCATTTAATTGCTAATCTAGATCCATTGAGTTTACGTACAAAAGATCCTCACCCAGAGCTAGATCCCAGATTTTATGGATTCAATGAAATTGACATGGATCGGCCTATTTATTTGGATAATGTTTTAGGTCTTGAATCTGCTACAATGCGTCAAATAGTTGATAAATTGCTTGCGACTTACTGCGGTACATTTGCATTACAATATATGCACCTATCTAATCCAGATGAAGCTACATGGTTAAAAGAGAGAATAGAGTCTTGGGATAAAGAGCATTTTTTCTCAAAAGAAGGCAGAAAAGCAATATTAAATAAAATGGTTGAAGCTGAAGGTTTTGAAAAGTTTTGTCATGTTAAATACTCAGGAACAAAACGCTTTGGTCTAGATGGAGCTGAATCTTTAATTCCAGCAATGGAACAAATTATCAAAAAAGGTGGTGCATTAGGCGTAAAGGATATCATCGTTGGAATGCCACATCGTGGCCGTTTAAATGTTTTGGTTAATGTTATGTCAAAACCATATCGCGCTATATTTAACGAGTTCTTAGGTGGGTCATACAAACCTGACGATGTAGAAGGTTCCGGAGATGTAAAATATCATCTTGGCGCTTCATCAGATAGAGAATTTGATGGAAATTCAGTTCACCTCTCGCTTACTGCGAACCCATCACATTTAGAAGCTGTTAATCCTGTAGTTCTGGGCAAAGCTAGAGCTAAAGGTGATCAACATGGCCGAGATCGTGGAGCAGTAATGCCTGTACTACTTCACGGTGACGCAGCTTTTTCTGGTCAAGGTGTAATAGCAGAATGTTTTGGCTTATCAGGTCTGAAAGGTCATATAACTGGGGGAACCATGCATATTGTTGTAAATAACCAGATAGGTTTTACAACTTCTCCACATGATAGTCGTTCATCACCATACCCAACAGATATTTCATTGATGGTTGAAGCTCCAATTTTCCATGTTAATGGTGACGATCCAGAGGCTGTGGTTCACGCTGCAAAAGTTGCAACAGAATTTAGGCAAAAATTTCGCAAAGATGTTGTACTAGATATATTTTGCTACAGAAGATTTGGGCATAACGAAGGTGATGAGCCTATGTTTACTCAACCTCAAATGTATAAAAAAATCAAAACTCACAAAACATCATTATCAATATACACAGAACGTCTCGTAAAAGATGGTTTAATTCCTGAAGGTGAAATCGAGGATATGAAAGCAGCATTCCAAATGCGCTTGAATGAAGAATTTGAGGCGGGGAAAGTATATAAACCTAATAAAGCTGACTGGTTGGATGGACGATGGAAACATTTACAATCTAAAGACCCTGAGTATCAACGTGGTAAAACAGCAATTACAAAAAAACGTTTTAATGAAATTGGATCAGCCTTAACTCGCTTACCAAATAGTTGGAACACACACAGGACAATTTCAAGAATTCTAGATGCAAAATCTAAAATGATTTCATCTGGAGAAAATATTGATTGGTCAACTGGTGAAGCTTTGGCCTTCGGTTCACTACAGATTGAAGGATTCCCAATTCGTTTGTCTGGACAAGACTGCACACGTGGAACATTCAGCCATCGACACTCAGGCATTTTAGATCAAAATACAGGTGAAAAATTCTATCCATTAAATAATATACGCAGTGATCAAGAAGGAAGTTATGAAGTCATTGACAGCATGCTCTCAGAATATGCTGTACTAGGTTATGAATACGGATATTCCCTAGCAGAACCTAATGCACTGACACTTTGGGAAGCACAATTTGGTGACTTTGCAAATGGCGCTCAAATTATGTTTGATCAATTTATTGGCACTGGTGAGTCAAAATGGTTACGAATGTCAGGCTTAGTTATGTTGCTTCCTCATGGTATGGAGGGTCAGGGTCCAGAGCACTCATCTGCACGCCCTGAACGATTCTTGCAAAATTGCGCAGAAGACAATTGGGTAATTGCAAACGTGACAACACCTGCAAACTACTTTCATATTTTACGGCGCCAAATGCATCGTACATACAGAAAACCACTTGTTTTAATGACTCCTAAATCTCTTTTACGACACAAGCATGCAGTTTCAAAAATTAACGATTTTGTAGGAAAATCTAGTTTTCACCGCGTATTATGGGATGATGCAGAAGAAGGAAATTCAAAAACTAAACTACAAGCAGACAAAAATATAAAACGTGTAGTGATTTGTTCAGGCAAAGTTTATTATGACCTTTTATCTGAACGTGACGATCGCAATATTAATGACATATATTTAATGAGGTTGGAACAGCTATATCCAGTGGCAAATATTGCATTACAAAAAGAATTAAAACGTTTTAAAAATGCTGAAATAATATGGTGCCAAGAAGAACCTGAGAACCAAGGTGCGTGGTCATTTATTAACCCACATATCGAGCGCAACCTTATAGAAGTAGGTTCAAAACAAACTAGGCCAAAATATGTTGGCCGTAAAGCTGCTGCAGCACCTGCGACTGGATTAGCCAGCACTCACAAAAAAGAACAAATGACGCTGATTGATCAAGCGTTAACATTGAAAGGATAATTCGATGACTGAAGTACGCGTACCGACATTAGGTGAAAGTGTGACAGAGGCGACACTAGCCACTTGGTTTAAAAAAGCTGGGGATCTGGTAGTTCAAGACGAAATGATATGTGAATTAGAGACAGATAAAGTCACTGTTGAAGTTGCAGCTCCTGTAAGTGGCACGCTTTCAGAGATCGTAGCTGGTGAAGGCGTAACCGTAGGTGTTGACGCTCTCCTTGCACAAATTTCAGAAGGGGCAACGTCTAATGCAGAAACTAAAAAAACACCTGTTGAACAAAATGTAAAAGCTCCTTCTTTGGAAGAAAAAAGTGGCGTCAAAAATGCACCATCCGCTGAAAAATTGATGGAAGAGAATAATATTACAAACGTTTCTGGCACTGGAAGAGATGGCAGAATAATGAAGGGTGATGTTTTAAATGCAATCGCCAACCCTATTCCTTTACAAAACATTGGCGCTCCAGCTAAGCCTCGCAAAGATGATCCACGTGAAGAGCGCGTAACCATGACACGCTTGCGCCAAACCATTGCTCGCAGGTTAAAAGAAAGTCAAAATACTGCCGCCATGTTAACCACATATAATGAAGTTGATATGTCCGCGGTGATGGACCTCAGATCAGAATATAAAGATATGTTTTTAAAAAAACATGGTGTGAAGCTTGGCTTTATGTCATTTTTTACAAAAGCATGTTGTCATGCCCTCAACGAAATTCCTGAAGTAAACTCAGAAATTGATGGGAATGATGTCGTATACAAAAATTATGTAAATATGGGGATTGCTGCTGGCACTCCAACTGGGCTTGTTGTTCCCGTAATTAATGATGTTGATCAAATGTCTTTTGCAGATATTGAAAAATCAATCGCAGAAAAAGGGGCAAGGGCGAGAAGTGGAAAGTTATCTATGGCAGAAATGCAGGGTGGTACATTCACAATATCAAATGGAGGTGTTTATGGTTCCCTCATGTCCTCTCCAATTCTTAATCCACCTCAGTCAGGCATATTAGGCATGCACACTATTCAAAAACGACCAATAGTAATCAACGATGAGATCGTTATAAGGCCAATGATGTATTTAGCATTATCATACGATCATCGTGTTGTAGACGGTAAAGGTGCAGTTACTTTCCTAGTTCGCGTGAAAGAAGCGTTAGAAGATCCACGCAGATTATTGATGGACCTTTAAATAAGTAACTATATTCAAATAAATAATTTTAAATAACTCAAAGTTGTATTCAAAATGCGAAAGGTTAACCCTCAATGACAAACTATGATGTAATAGTGATTGGTAGTGGACCAGGAGGCTATGTTAGCGCCATTCGATGTGCGCAATTAGGCCTTAAAACTGCAATTGTAGAGGGTAGAGATACTTTAGGAGGAACATGTTTGAACGTGGGTTGCATTCCTTCAAAGGCTCTATTGCACGCTTCTCATTCATATCATGAAGCTACTC